>Ga0308164_10000588_pt1 | contig 55218 bp, 47 predicted proteins | sample PhyTR2_FD_201031 | JGI IMG/M metagenome (GOLD analysis project Ga0308164, IMG submission 201031) | Phyllosphere microbial communities from UC Gill Tract Community Farm, Albany, California, United States - DLSLT.R2 | ecosystem: Host-associated > Plants > Phyllosphere > Unclassified | place: USA... | reverse complement strand
GTGAAATCAACTAAAACAATAAAAAAATGGCAAAAAAAGGTAACAGAGTACAAGTTATTCTAGAGTGTACAGAGCATAAAACTAGCGGCATGCCTGGTATGTCTAGATATATCTCTACAAAAAACCGTAAAAACACTACTGAGAGATTAGAATTGAAAAAATTCAATCCAGTGTTGAAAAAAGTAACGGTACACAAAGAAATTAAGTAATACACATTTCCAATCTAGTTAGATCATGGCAAAAAAGGTAGTTGCAACCCTAAAAACGGGTAAAGGTAAAGAATATTCAAAAGTTATCACAATGACTAAATCACCTAAATCAGGTGCTTACTCTTTCAAAGAAGTTATTGTTCATAACGATCACGTTAAAGATGCTATTACTGAACCTCAAGGTAAGTAATTTTAATATTTAATCATATTAAAGCCGTCCCTTCATTCTGGGAGGGCTTTTTTTGTTTTCATCTACATTTCTATGGGATTATTCGATTTTTTCAAGAAAAAAGAAACTGCTCCTGAAGCTCAGGAAGCACTGAACAAAGGTTTAGAGAAAACCAAAGAAGGATTTCTGAGCAAAATCACCAAGGCTGTCGCCGGAAAATCGACAGTGGATGATGATGTGCTTGACAATCTGGAAGAAGTTCTGGTAACCTCTGATGTGGGCGTAACCACTACGCTGAAAATTATTGACCGTATACAGGAACGGGTGGCCAAAGACAAATATCTGTCGACCACCGAGCTGAACGGTTTGCTGCGTGATGAAATTCAGCTCCTGCTGGCAGAAAACAACAGTAATGATTTTCGCAGTTTTGAATATGGCGACCATAAACCGTATGTGATTATGGTGGTTGGCGTAAATGGTGTAGGTAAAACCACCACTATAGGCAAACTTGCCCATAAGCTGAAAGCTGAAGGTCTGAGTGTAGTGTTAGGTGCTGCCGATACTTTCCGGGCCGCAGCGGTAGAGCAGATTAAACTTTGGGGTGAGCGTATTGGTGTACGTGTTGTTGCACAGGCAATGGGTTCTGACCCGGCTTCTGTGGCATTCGACACGATACAGTCTGCCGTTGCCAATGGTGATGACGTTGTGATTATTGATACTGCGGGCCGGTTGCACAATAAGATTGGCCTGATGAATGAGCTGGGCAAGATCAAGAAAGTAATGGAAAGGGTTGTTCCGGGTGCACCGCATGAAATACTGCTGGTACTGGACGGTTCTACAGGACAGAATGCATTTGAGCAATGTAAACAGTTTACGGAAGCCACTGATGTAAATGCACTGGCCATTACTAAACTGGACGGTACTGCCAAGGGCGGCGTGGTGATTGGTATCTCTGACCAGTTTAAAATCCCTGTTAAGTATATTGGCGTGGGTGAAGGGGTTAACGACCTTCAATTATTTGATAAAAGAGCATTTGTAGACGGACTGTTTAAATAGCCGACTGCAGATTATATTATAATACATACAAGATGAACACAAAAATAGCTTCTAAAATTATCCCTGTACAAAAACCAAAGATCAACGTAATTACACTTGGCTGTTCCAAGAATGTGTACGACTCTGAGGTGTTAATGGGACAATTAAGAGGAAACAGCATGAATGTTGTTCATGAGGCAAATGAGGTCAACAAAGACGATATCATTGTGATTAACACCTGTGGCTTCATTGATAATGCGAAACAGGAATCTATTGACACCATCCTTCAGTACAGTCAGTTAAAGGAAGAAGGAAAAATCAGCAAAGTGATTGTTACAGGATGTTTATCTGAACGTTATAAACCTGAGCTGGAATCTGAAATAACAAATGTTGATGCCTTTTTTGGTACCAACGACTTACAAAATATACTGCATTCCCTAGGTGCCAACTACAAGCATGAGCTGATTGGTGAGCGGTTACTGACCACACCTTCGCATTTTGCCTATTTTAAAATTGCTGAAGGCTGTAACCGCCCTTGTTCTTTCTGTGCCATTCCATTGATGCGTGGTAAACATGTATCTACAGAAATGGAAGCCCTGGTTCATGAAGCGAAAATATTAGCGGCTAACGGAACCAAAGAACTGATCCTGATTGCGCAGGACCTTACCTACTACGGTCTTGACATTTATGGCAGACGTAACCTGGATGAACTGCTGAGAAGATTATCTGACATTAATGGTATTGAATGGATCAGGCTGCAATACGCCTACCCTTCTGGTTTCCCTATGGAAATTCTGGATGCCATGAACGAAAGAGAAAACATCTGTAAATACCTGGATATGCCTTTACAGCATATTACGGACAACATGCTGAAATCTATGCGCCGTGGTATTACCAAACAGAAAACGATTGATATTGTAAACCAGATCAGGGATAAAGTTCCGGGAATTGCCATGCGTACCACACTGATTTGTGGTTACCCGGGCGAAACAGAAAGGGATTTTGAAGAAATGCTGCGCTGGGTTGAAGATACACGTTTTGACCGCCTGGGCTGTTTCACTTATTCTCATGAAGAAAAAACGCATGCACATAACCTGGTTGATGATGTTCCTGATGAAGTAAAACAGGAACGTGTGGATGCCATTATGGAATTACAACAGGGAATATCTTTTGATATAAACCAGGAGAAAGTGGGTAATACCTACAAGGTACTGGTTGACCGTAAAGAGGGCGACTACTTTATTGGCCGTACGGAATATGATTCTCCGGAAGTTGACAACGAGGTTCTGATTGACGCCACTACAGGATATGCCGCTACGGGTAGCTTTGTAAATGTGAAGATTGACCGCGCGGAAGACTTTGACCTATATGGACAGATTGTAAAATAAAGGTGCTGTTTGAGGAATTGTAAATTATTAACCTAATTTCGTGGCAATGCAGGCCAAGTACATCTCATATCAGCAAACACATGCTTTTTCATCAGTCGTATTGGACTACATTGATGGAAAAGATAACCTGGAGTCTTTTTATAAGTACTCCCCTAATTTAAAGGGCTTTGAAAGCGCAGTGGCCGACAGGAAGTTTGGCGGCAGCCGCAGCTTACTGGTCAGTACCCTGCACCGGCAATATTCTTCTATAGAAGTATCTGCCCTTACCACCGCACAAATCGACTTATTAGCTGATGACCGTACGTTTACGATAACTACCGGTCATCAGCTCAATATATTTACCGGTCCGCTGTATTTTATTTACAAGATTGTAACTGCTATCAAACTGGCAGCGGAACTTAAAGAAAAGCATCCTGATTATAACTTCGTACCCGTTTACTGGATGGCTACGGAGGATCATGATTTTGAGGAAATCAACAACGTTAAAGTTGAGGATAAAAAACTGACCTGGGACAAGAAAGCTGCCGGAGCTACCGGAAGGTTAAGCACCAAAGATATTGCTGAAACCCTTGCCGCCTACAAAGGTTACCTGGGCATTAGCGGTAACGGTCTGGCGCTTGCCGCAATAGTGGAAAAAGCGTATGCCGGGCACCAGAACCTTACGGATGCAACGCGCGAATTGGTACATGCCTTATTTGGCAGCAAAGGACTGATTTGTGTAGATGCGGATGATGCAGCTTTAAAAGCGCAGTTTGCACCGATAGTCTACCGTGATATTACGGAGCAGAACAGCTTCAGGAAAATAACGGTAAGCAACCATGAACTGGAAGCAAAGGGATATAAGACGCAGGTTAACCCAAGGGAGATTAACTTCTTCTATATGAACGACCAGCTGCGTGAACGCATTGTGGAAGAAAACAATGTGTTTAAGGTAATGAATTCGGACATCAGCTTTAGCAAAGAAGCATTAAAAGCTGAGATAGAACAACATCCTGAGCGCTTTAGTCCAAACGTAGTTATGCGTCCTGTTTATCAGGAGGTGATTTTACCTAACCTGGCCTATATAGGCGGGGGAGCGGAAGTTACCTACTGGCTGCAGCTTAAAGCTAATTTTGATTACTATAACGTGCCTTACCCGGTGCTGATTTTAAGGAACTCGGCAATAGTGATTGATAACCGTTCTGCGCATAAAATGCAGATACTGGATATCAGTCCCGTTGCACTTTTCAATACAGATGAGCAATTAAAAAACCAGTGGATCAAAGCGCACGTAGGAGATTCGCTTTGTCTGGATGATGAACAGCGTGCCATCCGTGCCGTGTTTGACCAGATGAAACTGAACGCTTACAAGATTGACAAAACCTTATCGCTCTCGGCTGAAGGTGCTAAGGTTAAAGCCTTAAAACTGGTAACCAACCTGGAGAAGAAATTACTGCGTGCAGAAAAGCGTAAGCATACTACCTCTCTGCAGCAGATTGACAACCTGAAAAACAAACTTTTCCCTTCGGGCGTACTACAGGAGCGTGTATTGAACATTGCCCCAATGTATGTGCTGTATGGCGAAGGTTTTATTGACGGCCTCTTCAAAACCTTCAAACCGCTGGACAATAAATTCACCGTACTCTACGCCTAAAACACATCTCAATATATAGACGAAGCCACTCATGACTTTTCATACTTTCCCAGAACAACACCTCAGAAATTTCACTCAAAACGTATTCCTGAAAATGGGATGTAATGAAAAGGATGCCATACTGGCGGCAGATGTACTGCTGCGGTCTGACCTTCGGGGTATAGACTCGCATGGTGTAGCCCGGTTAAGTGGCTATGTCCGCCTCTGGGAAAAACAACGGATCAATGCCACACCGAACATCCGTATTGTGCATGAAACCCCTACCACCGCCACCATAGATGGCGATGCGGGCCTGGGACTGGTAGTGGCCCCCTTTGCTATGAAAGTGGCAATGGAGAAAGCAGCTATCTACGGCACAGGCTGGGTAGCAGTAAAAAACTCTAATCATTTCGGCATAGCCGGATACCATGCGCTAATGGCGGTGGAGCAGGATATGATTGGCATCAGCATGACCAATGCAAGTCCGCTGGTAGCCCCAACTTATGCAAACGAACGTTTACTGGGTACCAACCCGATGTGTTATGCCTTTCCAGCTGGTAAATACCCGCCGGTAATAGTGGATATGGCTACCTCTGCCGCAGCCAATGGCAAGCTTGAGATTGCACAGCGTGCGAACAGTCCTATCCCTGAAGGATGGGCGCAGGACAAAGATGGGAAAACATCTGTGAACCCTAATGAACTGAAAGCGGGTGGTTCGCTGCTCCCATTGGGAAGCGATAAGGACCACGGCAGTCATAAAGGTTATGGACTGAGTGCCACAGTGGATATTCTCTCGGCTGTACTCTCTGGTGCCAATTACGGTCCCTGGGTACCTCCCTTTGTAGCCTTCCTTGAACCTTCTGCGAATCCGGTGGGTGAAGGATTGGGCCATTTCTTTGGCGCCCTGCGTGTGGATGGGTTCAGGCCTGCGGAGGATTTCAAAAATCATCTTGATAACTGGATTGAGCGTTTCAAGAGTGCCAAAACAGTAGATCCTGATAAACGGGTTATTATACCGGGAGAACCTGAACATGCATTTGAACAGGAGCGTAAAGTTTCGGGTATACCTTTGATTGATGGAGTAGTTACAGACTTGAACGTATTAGCAGATCATCTACAAATAAGCCGCTTGTAGAGAGGTTATTTTTTTGGGGGGGGGTAAAATAATTATATCATGATATTCGGCTGGAATATTGCCCTGAAGGGGGCAACAATCCTAGGCCTCATACATGATATGAATTATTTTTAACCCCAGGATATCCTGGGGGGAGGCGCTCCGACCAGCGACCGCATTACCGGATGTCTAATCTGGTAATACGCATGATTGGCTGATATCCAATTTTTTGTTGTCCAGTATTGCCTATTGCAGAATTTTAGATTGATTGCGTAATTGGATAGATAGCTTAATTTTGGAAGCAGGTTTTCGGGTATCAATGGTATAAGGTTCCGGATGTAAGTGCAAGTAGGTACAAGGCGCTTTCTATTCCATCATGCGAGGGATAATTCAAAAGAAAAAATCATATTCTATTGAGGGCCTAGGATTGTTGCCCCCTTCAGGGCAACCTTCCAGTCCGAATATAGTGTATGATTTTTTCACGCGAAGCCTGGAAAGCCCTATACATATTACAACAAATACCGCGCAGCGGCCAAATCCCATAAAAACAAAAAAGGCGCAGCCGGTAAAGCTGCGCCTGATCATAAATATAACGATTAATGGATTCCTTTGAAGATCCGGCTCCACCTGATCTTACTGAAGAAAGAACCATCAGTATTGTAACTCATCCATACGAACAGGGCTTTACCTACGATATGGTCTTCCGGTACAAAACCCCAGTATCTTGAATCCAGAGAGTTGTGCCTATTATCACCCATCATCCAGAAGTAGTTCATTTTGAAGGTATAACTGTCAGTCTGTACGCCATTGATTTTCCATCCCTTGCCAGATTTCTCCAGTTTGTTGCCTTCGTAGATTTCGATGGCACGTTTGTACATAGGCATGCTGGCACTATCTAGTTTTACCGTCCAGCCTTTTTTAGGGATTTGGATTGGTCCCCAGTTATCGGCGTTCCATTTACGGTTTGGATCTTGCGGGAAAACACCCGGTTCTACTGATCCCGGTTCAGCGGTATGTACGGAAACGGAAGATACGAAGTCGAGTTTTTTGACTTCAGCCATCATTTCCGGAGTACCGATAAAGTTATAGGTATCCTGAGATACGGCACTGATGTCTTTGTCGATCACGAATCCCATGTCTTCGAATACGCTGAAGTTTACGTCGCTCGATTTGAATTTGACCAGGTAATCAATCTGTCCGGTATTTTTCATCGGTTCGGGTTTCCCGTTTACGGAAACCAGTCCGTTAGACATGCTTAAGATATCACCACTGATACCGATACAGCGTTTGATATAGTTTTCACGTTTATCAACCGGTCGGCTCACTATGGTATACTGACTGTTTACGGCCTGGCGACCTACGGAGCGGACCATATCATAATAGTCACGGTCTTGTGCTTCGAGGGCTACTGTATCCCCGTCAGGGAAGTTGAATACCACTACGTCATTCCTCTTAATGTCCTGCATTCCCGGAAGGCGACGGTATTTCCATTGGATACCATCATAATAAGCTTTGGTACCTGTAACGGGCATGGTATGGTGCGCAAATGGGAAGGCTACCGGCGTCATAGGAATGCGGGCACCGTAGTTTACTTTACTCACAAAAAGGAAATCGCCGATGAGGAGAGATTTTTCCATCGATCCTGTAGGGATGGTATAGGCTTCAATGAAAAACACACGGATCACCGTAGCGGCGATTACGGCGAAAACAATGGCATCAAACCATTCCCTGCTTTTGGTTTTTTTCTTTTTTGGCGCAGTATGTTTATCCTTTTGCCAGAACTTTAAATTCATATGTTTGGTTATTTAAAATTAAATATATCAGATATATTAAAGAATCCCTGTTTATTTTTGAGCCATTCTGCCGCAACTACAGCACCGAGGGCAAAGCCTGCACGGTTATGTGCGGTATGTTTGATTTCAATTTCATCCACTTCAGAACTGTAAACCACTGTATGGGTGCCCGGGATGTTTTCAATCCTTTCTGAGGCGATGAGCAATTGCTCCGGCTTAAGAACTTCTGCAGATACGCTGCCGTTAAGCTCATTTACCCATTCCCCTTTACGGTCTAGCCTGCTGATAATTTCTTCGGCAATAGTCATGGCCGTTCCGCTTGGTGAATCAAGCTTTTGCGTATGGTGAATTTCTTCTACCTGAACATCGTAGGCAGGGTAATTATTCATGATTTTGGCCAGCACCTCATTGATATGGAAGAACAGGTTTACACCGATACTGAAGTTAGAGCCATATAATAAGGTATTGTTGTTTAGCAGGCATTCGTTTTTTATTTCCTGCAGCTGACCATACCAGCCTGTTGTGCCCACTACCAGCGGTACGTTAGCTTCAAAGCAGGTATAGATATTTTTGATAGCGGCATCTGGCAGACTAAAGTCAATGGCCACATCTGCTTTCTTTAAATTGGAAACTGTAAGTTCGTTCAGGTTTTGTGAGCCGATCTTGAGTACGATCTCATGCCCTCTCTCTATCGCAAAACGTTCAATGATCTGACCCATTTTACCGTAACCGATTAAAGCTATATTCATGTGTTGTTAATTTTTATATTGATGATAGTACAAACATGGTAAATTCTTACAACCTAAAGGCTATTTTAAGTGCAGGCGTAAAAGAATTATATCCATACATGGTATTTGAATTGATCATTGAAGGGGAAACCTTGATGGCAAGATTATCTCCCACATCAAAGTATTTGAGCCTGGCATCAACATAGGCATCGATAACGTTGATGGCATATACACCTACTAGTGAGAAGATAACCACCTCACGGTTTCTGCGGTAGGTATCTTTAGCAGTAGTCAGGGCAGAAGTCTGAGCTCTTGCATAAGGACTGCCTGGTTCAGAAATACCATTATTTTCGAGCCGGTACTGAAGCTCATGCAAATAGGCTTTATACATTCTGGTATTGTCGAAATAAGAGAGAACGAGCATGGTACCGCCTGCATAGATTGCCCCTACCTTGAGACCACGGTAAACGTTGAGGCCGTTTCCAACCTGTCCCCAACCCGGGATGATCATAGATCTGTACACCGCTTTTTTAGCAGCTATTTTACCTAGGTTAACATATTTTGCGGTATCCGGCACTTTTTTGAGACTATCACCTTTAACAATGATTTTATCCTGCGCTTTTGCGGCAATAATGCTGAAGATAAGGAATACCAGTAACAATAAGCTCTTTGACATTACCAGTCTAATAATTCTAAAATTCTGCTGAGGTCGTCATCAGAAACAAATGGGATTTCTATAGCACCTTTGCCATTCTCTCCTACTTTCAGTTTTACTTTAGTAGCAAATCTGGAGGCAAGGTCTTTCTGCAGTTTCTGATATTCAAAGGAAGTACCAGAAGGCTGTTTATCAGTTTTTGGTTTTAGCTGCAGGCTGTTAATGCTTCTGACCAGTTCTTCTACCTTACGTACCGATAAACCTTTATCGATGATCTCCTGGTGGATGAACAGCTGTTTATCTACAGATTCTACATTGATGAGCGCACGGGCATGGCCCATGGATATTTTCTGGTCTCTGATGGAGATCTGGATAGCTGGCGGTAGTTTTAACAGGCGCAGGTAGTTAGTAACAGTAGAACGGTTTTTACCGACACGCTCACCCAGCTGTTCCTGCTTGAGGTTACACTCTTCCAGCATACGCTGAAAACTCAGGGCTACCTCTATGGCATTCAGGTTTTCACGCTGAATATTCTCTATCAGCGCCATTTCCAGCATCTGCTGATCATTAGCAGAGCGGATGTAAGCAGGAATATCGGTAAGGCCCGCCAATTTGGATGCCCTTAAACGCCTTTCTCCGGAAATTAACTGGTATGAACCACCCTCAGACTTTCTTACAGTAATAGGCTGGATCAGTCCCTGGATACGGATTGAATCTGCCAGTTCATTAAGTGCTACCTGGTCAAACTCGGTACGCGGCTGAAAGGGGTTGGTGGCAACATCACTGATATTGATATGGCCGATATGGTTAGGTTGAGCCTTCTGTTCAGTTTCGCTGACCGGATTAATGGTGTTCTTTGGCTGGTGCACCGAATCGGAATCATCCAACAAAGCACTTAATCCTCTTCCTAAACCTGTTTTTCGCTGAAAAGATGTCATTAAATTATATTTAAATTGTTGCAGAAGTCAAGCCTTCGGTCTCTTTAACCAATCCGTTTTTGCGGACAATTTCGCGGGCAAGATTCAGATAATTGATTGCTCCTTTACAATTGGCATCATGCATGATTACTGAAACGCCATAACTCGGGGCTTCACTTAAACGTGTATTACGCTGAATAATGGTATCAAATACCAGTTCCTGGAAATGTGTTTTCACTTCTTCTACCACCTGGTTAGACAGGCGTAAACGCACGTCGTACATGGTAAGCAGGATACCTTCAATTTCCAGTTCAGGGTTTAACCTGTTCTGAACAATTTTGATGGTATTTAATAATTTGCCTAGTCCTTCGAGTGCGAAGTATTCACATTGTACCGGAATAATCACCGAATCTGCAGCAGTTAGTGCGTTGATAGTGATCAGACCTAAAGAGGGTGAGCAGTCTATGATAATAAAGTCATACTGGTCTTTAATTTTTTCCAGTACGGCTTTCATTTTATACTCACGGTTAGTGAGGTTGATCATCTCGATCTCTGCCCCTACCAGGTCTATATGTGCCGGTAAAAGATCGAGGTTAGGGGTTTCAGTTTTTTGGATCGCTTCTGAAGGCTCTATGTCATTGATAATACATTCATAGATACTGTTCTTGATACTTCTTGGATCAAAACCAATGCCTGAAGTGGAATTGGCCTGTGGGTCTGCGTCTACCAATAAGGTTTTATACTCTAATACGGCTAGGCTGGCGGCTAAATTTATAGATGAAGTTGTTTTACCTACACCACCCTTCTGATTTGCCAATGCAATAATTTTACTCATTTATCTTTTTAATAATTACCAATTATTTCCCTGAGAACTTTAGAATTAGATTTCTGTATATAAAAAACGTGATTATTGCCTATATTTAGGGGCTTTTTAACAATTAGCTAAGATACAAACTAAATGACAATATTAGTGTTAAAGAGTTAAGTGTTTTAAACATGTTATTAACAATTACCACATGATCACAATCATTTCCGGAACCAACAGGCCTGGTAGCAATACGCTTAAAGTAGCAAAATATTATCAGGATGTACTGGCAAAGAAGGGTGAAACTGCTAATGTACTGAGTATGTCGGCCCTGCCCGACAATATGATTGCCTCAGATCTTTATGGTAAACGCTCTGCGGAATTTGAGAAAATACAGGAACTTGTGGTGGCAACCACTAAATTTATTTTCATTATCCCGGAGTATAACGGCAGTTTCCCCGGCGTACTGAAAACTTTTATTGATGCCTGTAGTTTTCCTGACAGCTTTTATGATAAAAAGGCCTGCCTGGTAGGAATCTCTTCAGGTAAATATGGCAACATAAGGGGGATTGACCATTTTGGTGGTGTATGCAGCTACCTGCACCTGAATGTTCTGCCTCTGCGACTGCATATTCCGGCGATAAAGACCGAACTGGATGAGAATGACGCCTTCTTTAAAGAAGACACCCTGAAGTACACGAATGATCAGATAGAGAAGTTTATTGCTTACTAAACACCAAAGGAAGTCCAGGTTTTACCTTCATTGCCAAAAACAAAATATCCGGGATATAGGATTTCTGCCACATCTTCCAGTGAATTGACAAACGATTCCGGGTCGCTAAAAAAAGCTGATGTATCTTCCATCAGGTACAGTCTGTTATATTCAACGGCAGGCCATTCGCTGTTTAGTTTAGCAGGTACGGTACCCATCATTTCGAGCATGCTCACATTAGGCTGATGATAGATCAGTACTTTTGCCTGCAGCGGATCGGACTGCATTTCGCCGCCGGCTTCGCTGATCAGCACATCAAGTACGGTGCTCTGCAGGTTATGAGTATCAAGGCAGGCCACCGGCACTTTGTCCATAAATTTAATCTTATGCAAAATGATGTCAACCCGCTCCTGCAGGTCTTCCCGCAGTGATTCATCATCAACATTATTTATAACTGCATTTAAAATAGACATAGCGATTAATTTATTACTTTGTGCAAAAATAGTATTCCTGAACCGATGCCCCGAATTATAAAAGATATTTTTTACACTTTATGTGTTCTGCTTTGCTGTAGCTGCGGCAGAAATGACGACCATTCAGGTAAAAAAGTATTTAACATGAACCTGGACCAGAGCCTAACCTCGCTGGACCCGGCCTTTGCCCGTAACCAGTATTCTATATGGATGATCAACCAGATTTTTAACGGGTTGGTGCAGGTTGACGATCAGCTGAACGTGATCCCCTCTATTGCCAAAAGCTGGGAGGCAGCGCCGGACGGCATGCATTATACCTTTCACCTGCGGAGCGATATTTTTTTTCATGATGACCCCCTCTTCAATAACGGCAGGGGCCGAAAAGTAGTGGCTGCCGATTTCCGCTATAGCTTTAACCGGCTGATAGACCCGAAGATTGCATCGTCGGGCGGATGGATTTTCAGCGATAAAGTAAAAGACATCAACAGTTTTGCTGTACTGAACGACAGCACCTTCAGCATTAACCTGACCAAGCCCTTCCCTGCCTTTCTGAACCTGCTCTGCACTCAGTACTGTATGGTGGTACCTCATGAGGTGGCCGACCATTACGGGCGTGATTTCCGCAGCCATCCCATTGGCACGGGACCCTTTAAATTCAAGTACTGGAAGGAAGATGAAATACTGGTGCTGCTAAAAAATGAGCACTACTGGGAAAAAGACGGCAATACCCGCCTTCCCTATCTGGATGCGGTAAAAGTTAGTTTTATCAGCGATAAACAGAGTGCGTTTATGGATTTCATTAAGGGTGATATCGACTTCTTCAACAGCGTTGACGGCAGCTACCGCGATGATATCCTGACCAAGAGCGGAAAGATGACCAGCAAACACAAAGGACAGTTCAAGCTGATCAAGGGCCCCTACCTCTGCACGGAATATGTGGGTATCCTGGTAGATACTTCCAAAGAGATTGTACGGAACTAGCCCCTGCGCTTTAAGAAAGTGCGACAGGCAATTAACTACAGCATAGACAAGGCCAAGCTGATCAAATACCTCCGCAACAGCATCGGCGTACCTGCTACCTCCGGCTTTGTACCTAAAGGCATGCCTGGATTTGACAGCACCCTGGTAAAGGGCTACCACTACGATCCTGCAAAAGCGGCCCGCCTGCTGGCAGAAGCCGGATATCCTAACGGAAAAGGAATGCCAGAAGTTACCCTTACCACCTCTACCTCTTACAAGGACCTCATCGAGTTTATCCAGGGGGAGCTGACGGCCCAGGGCATGAAGGTAAAAGTGGACGTTACCCCCACAGCCAGCCTGCGCGAACTGATGTCTAAAAACGCCGTCAACTTCTTCCGCGGCTCCTGGATTGCCGATTACCCTGATGCAGAAAACTACCTCTCCGTGTTCTATTCTAAAAACAAAGTACCCAACGGACCCAACTATACGGGCTACTTCAATAAAACCTTCGACAAGCTCTTTGAAGCCAGCTACTTTGAAACCGATAATAAAAAACGCTTTGCCATGAACCAGCAAATGGACAACATGGTAATGGAAAATGCCAGCGTAGTACCAATCCTCTACGATCAATCTGTAACGATGCTGCAAAACAACATCAGCGGCTACTCCATCAACCCCCTGAGCTGGATGATCCTGAAAAGAGTAAAGAAAAAGTAATCCAGGGGTCTATCCAATGGGTAGCTACATTCAGTTTTTGAAAGGATTTAACCTAAAAGTATTGTAAGAAGTAATCCAGGGGTCTATCCTTCGAGTAGCTACATTCAGTTTTTGAAAGGGATTAGCCTAAAAGTATTGGAAGAAGTAATCCAAGTTCTATCCTCCGTGGTAGCTACATTCAGTTTTTGAAAGGGATTAGCCTAAAAGTATTGGAAGAAGTAATCCAGGGGTCTATCCACCAGGTCGCTACATGCAGTTTTTGAAAGGGATTAGCCTAAAAGTATTGGAAGAAGTAATCTAGGGGTCTATCCTTCGAGTAGCTACATTCAGTTTGTGAAAGGGATTAACCTAAAAGTGCTGAGGTAGTAATCCAGTATGCTACTCTTCCAGATACTCTATTCAATAAAAAGAGGCATCTAATGTGACGGCCTAGGATTGTTGCCCCCTTCAGGGCAATATTCCAGCCGGAACATACATACCTCTTTTTATATAATCTTAAAAATACCTGCAGAAGATCTAAATGAAATAAGTTCTATCAAACAGAAAACCTGCAATCTGCTACTCTTCCAGATAATCTTCCTTCGGACACCCCTTATATCAGCTGAAGGAACTTGTAAATCTGCAATCCTTCTTTGATCATCTCTTTAATAAAAAAAGGTATCTAATGTGACGGCCTAGGATTGTTGCCCCCTTCAGGGCAATATTCCAGCCGGAACATAGATACCTTTTTTATTAAATTTCAGAAAAAACCCGCAGATTAACTACTGCTTCGGCTGTATCCCTCCACCCATTCCGTTTCCACCTTCATCCTGTTTCAAATCATCGTTATTAATTTTTTTCTTAGTAGGCGCAAAAGAAACTTTACCAAATTTATAACTGAAGTTAACTCCAAAAGAGCGCAGCGGATAATAAATATTAGTCTGCTGCAGGAATGTATTGCTGCTGTTATCAGTTCTGATATGCAGGTCACGCGTAAAAGGGTTCAGCATGTTCACACCCACGGTTGCTTTTTTCTTCATGATATCCTTTTTGAAGGCTGCACCATAAAAAGTCATTGCACCTGTAGTTCCCTGGAAAGTTTTCTTTCTGCCACTATATACACCAAACAGCTCCGTGCTCCATCCGCCATTAAATGCGATGGCCGATCTTCCGAATACAGAGAAGTTAGCATATAAACCTGTACTGAGGTCAGAGTTAGGGTTAACTACGTCATAAGTATATACACTGAAGTTACCCATTAAAGTCCATTTAGGCAGCGGGTTGTATGAACCGAAGATATTACTACCAAAAGATTTGTTCTTACCAACGTTATCATATGTGGTTAACCTGCTTGCCGGGATATAAATACTTTCGATCACATCATTTGTTTCGCGGTAGAAAACCGAGGCATTGATCATAGACCCTTTGATAAAGGTAGTATAACCCAATTCCAGCAGGTTACTGATCTCCGGTCTCAGGTCGGGGTTACCCTGCTGCTGATTCTGTGGATCGTTCTGGTTAAGGAAAGGGTTCAGGTATACCAGACTTGGGCGCTGCATCCTTCTGTTATAGCTCAGTTTCAATGTTGAATTCTTAGCCAGTGTTTTAGAGATAATAGCACTTGGGAACAGGTTAAAATAATCGTTACTGAAATTTAAAGATGAACCCGAGACACCACTGATATCAGTATATTCTGCCCTTAAACCACCTTTAATATCCAATGTTTTAGCCAGTTTAAAGCTCAGCACACCATAGGCTGCAGCTACGTTCTGGTCATAATTAAAATCCTGCTCCGTATTGGCATACTTACTTTCGATAGTCCTGAAGATACCTTTGGCACCGGTTTCAAGGTTTATCCCTTTGGCAAAAGGATATACATAATCTGCCTGGATGGTATATTCATTGTTTTTACCGGTATTGTCACCATTTACAGCTGCGCTGGTAGTTCCGTCAGGAAAGGTGCTGAAAGTAGAGAATTCTGTAGCATTCCTGCCAAAAGTAGCCTGACCCGATAAGGTAAATTCTTCGCCAGCCTTTTTTGAAGTGCGGCGATAGTCAGCACTCCAGTCTACATTGCTTACGCTGTTATCATTATCAGAGGTACGCAGGAAGTTAGTTGACGCAGTTCCCAATCGCTGAAACACATCAAATGATCCGTCAGACCCATTAGAGAACTTGTTGTATTTAATGTTAGTGGAAAGGCTGTTGTAACCATTAATGTCATAATCCAATCCAAAACCACCATTATATGCATAACGGTTAGCTTTGGTATATCCGCTTTGCAATACTGAGCTGTTGTTTGCATAGTTCTCATTCAGGATATTGATACGCGTATCCTGAGGAATGGCATATTGTCCACCTGCATTTGCTGATATGGCCAGCCTGCCTTGTTTGATATTCAAACTCGCTGCACCATTATTCTGACGGGTACCGCCGGCAACACTTACGTTACCGTTTACACCTTGTACGGCTTTTCTTTTAGTGATGATATTGATGATACCGCCGCTGCCTTCTGCGTCATACTTGGCAGAAGGACTGGTAATCACTTCCACACTTTTAATTTCTTCTGCAGGAATCATCTTTAAGGCATCTGCCACACTGCCCGCCATGGTTCCTGAAGGTTTTCCATTGATGAGCACCCTTACAGCACTTCCGCGCAATGAAGGGTTTCCGTCAATATCAACTGTAACCATTGGTACTTTGCGCATCACATCACCCGCGTTGCCACCTGCATTGCTTACATCCTGCTCGGCATTGTAAACCACCTTATCAATTTTATTCTCGATCATTGGCGTTTTACCAACAATAGAAACTTCTGCAAGGTTGCTGCTCTGCGAACCGCTGATAGCGATTGATCCGGCATTAAAATCAGGTTTTGCAAGGGTTGTTTTTACCATAACAGATTTACCTTTATAACCCATAAAGCCAATTACCAGCTTATAATCATCCGGGCTGATATTCTGCAGGGTAACTTTACCTTTGGCATCAGTTACACCACCGTTTACTGCTTTATTGTCTTTTATACGGATAAGAGAGATGGTAGCATAATCTACCGGAACTTTAGTTGCCGAATCTACCACTATAGCAGTGATGCGTCCGGTAACTGTACTTTTGGGGGCACCCCCCATACCAAATTGTGCATTGGCCTGCATAACAAAAATTAGAAAGGAAAATATTAGTAATAGTTTTTTCATGTTAATGTGTATAGTTAATCTTACTGTTGGATTAGTCTCCGCAAAGGTACTTTTGTTACAGCTGCGACAGAATTGTTTTTGATGAGTGGCAGTATACCTGGGGTGAATGGCAGAAATAGAAGGGTAAAAAAATGAGCCCTGACCTTAATCAGGGCTCATCTGCCAGAAAGGATGCTTTAGAATCTATCCTTTATATTACAATATTTACAATGCGGCCTTTAACCACAATCACTTTTTTGGGAGCTTTGCCATCAAGATATTTCTGCACCTGATCATCTGCAAGCACCAGCTCTTCAATTGCCGCAGCCTCTAAAGCTAAACTGAGGTTCAGGTTTAAACGCGTTTTACCGTTTACTGAAATTGGATAGCTAAATTCATCTTCTACCATATAGGCAGGATTGAAAGTTGGGTATGCAGCAGCCGATAAACTTTCTTTATTTCCTAAGAGCAACCATAGCTCTTCTGCAATATGAGGTGCATAAGATGAAAGCACTACTACCAGGTCTTGCAGAATAGCACGTTTATTACACTTAAGTTCGGTAAGTTCATTTACAGCAATCATAAAGCTGGATACGGAGGTGTTGAACGAAAAACGCTCAATATCATCCTGTACCTTTTTAATGATTTTATGCAGGGCTTTCAGCTCTGCTTTTGTAGGTTCTGCATCACTTACTTTAAACTCCCAGGTATCTGTATGGAACAAACGCCAAACCTTACGCAGGAATTTAAACACACCCTCAATACCGTTGGTATTCCATGGCTTGCTCTGCTCAAGCGGACCCAGGAACATTTCGTACATTCTTAGGGTATCGGCACCATAGCTGGCGATCAGCACATCAGGGTTAACTACGTTGAATTTAGATTTAGACATCTTTTCAACTTCTACACCACAGATATACTTTCCGTTTTCAAGGATAAATTCTGCATCAGTAAATTCAGGCCTGAACAGTTTAAACTTAGGGATATTCAGTATTTCATTTTCCACAATATTTACATCGACATGCAATGCCGAGGTTTTGTACTGATCTTTTAATCCGGCAGATACCAGTTTGTTGGTAGCACGTCCGTCTTCTTCAACCACACGGTATACAAAGTTACTGCGGCCCTGGATCATCCCCTGGTTAATCAGTTTTTTGAAAGGCTCTTCTTCATTAACATGGCCTAAATCTTTCAGGAACTTATTCCAGAAACGACTGTACAGCAGGTGACCTGTTGCATGTTCAGAACCGCCGATGTATAGATCTACATCTTTCCAGTACTCAATAGCCTCTTTAGAAGCGAAAGCACCATTGTTCTGTGCATCCATGTAACGGTACCAGTACCAGCTTGAGCCTGCCCAGCCTGGCATAGTGCTCAATTCATACGTATACTGATCATCGTAATTCCATCCTTCGGCCCTGCCCAATGGAGGTTCGCCGCTTTCAGTTGGCAGGTATTTATCTACTTCGGGAAGCAGTAATGGTAATTCTTCTTCTTTTATCAGGTATGGCAGACCGTCTTTAAAATATACCGGGATAGGCTCGCCCCAATAGCGCTGGCGGCCAAATATGGCATCTCTCATCCGGTAGTTGATTTTAGCCTTACCTACTTTCTCGGTTTCAAGCCATGTATTCAACGTTTGGGTTGCTTCGGCATATTTTAATCCGTTGATAAATCCTGAATTGATATATAACCCTTCTTTGGTAGGGTCTGCCTGCAGCTCAAGATCTTTCTGTCCGTCAAGGATCTGTACTATAGGCAGGTTAAAGTGTTTAGCAAATAGCCAGTCGCGCTGATCTCCGCTTGGCACACCCATCACCGCACCTGTACCATAACCAGCAAGTACATAATCGGCAATCCACAACTGCACGCGTTCACCGCTTACCGGGTTAATTACATAACTGCCGGTAAAAGCACCAGAAACTGTTTTAGTATCTGCCATACGGTCCAGTTCAGACTTCTTCCTGGTTTGGGCAATATAGTTTTTGATATCATTTTCCTGTGCAGGCGTGGTAAGCATTGAAACCAGTTCATGCTCAGGAGCCAATACCAGGTAAGAAACACCGAAAATAGTATCTACACGGGTGGTAAACACCTCAATATAATCTGCCGGTAATGCTGCCGGGGAAGTTGTTTCTATTTTGAAACGTACACTGGCACCCACACTTTTACCAATCCAGTTACGCTGCATTTCTTTTACAGGTTCTGGCCAGTCTATTGTATTTAAGCCTTGCAGCAAACGCTCAGCATACGCTGAAATACGCATGCTCCACTGCATCATTTTTTTCTGTTCTACCGGATGGCCACCGCGCTCAGAATAGCCTTCTTTCACTTCGTCGTTAGCCAGAACCGTTCCAAGCGCAGCACACCAGTTTACGGTACTTTCGCGTAGGTAGGTTAGCCTGTATTTAAGTAATTCTTCCTGCTTCTGCTCGGCAGTCATTGCCGCCCAGTCGCTCGGCATAAAGCTTTTCACTTCTTCATCACAAACAGCTTTTACCTCTGCGGTGCCCGAAGCATTGAATTTTTCTATCAGCGTGGTAATATCTTCTGCTTTATCTGTATCCAGGTTATACCATGAATTGAACAGCTGCATGAAGATCCACTGTGTCCATTTATAATATTCAGGCTCGCTGGTGCGCACTTCCCTGCTCCAGTCGAACGAGAACCCAATCTGGTCCAGCTGTCTGCGGTAAGTATTAATATTGGTCTCGGTAGTTAAAGCAGGGTGCTGACCGGTTTGTATAGCATATTGCTCAGCCGGCAGTCCAAAAGAATCGTAACCCATTGGGTGCAACACGTTATATCCCTTTAACCTTTTATATCTTGAAAAAATATCTGAGGCAATGTAGCCAAGCGGGTGGCCCACATGTAAACCTGCACCTGAAGGGTACGGAAACATATCCAGCACATAAAACTTAGGTTTTGCAGAATTGCTCTCTGCTTTAAACGTTTGGTGCTCCGCCCAGTATGCCTGCCACTTCTGCTCTATTTCTTTAAATTGGTAATCCATTACAGCTTATTCCTTTATATCTGGCGAAAATAAAGAAATTCCAAACTAATCCATACGATACAATGAACATTAACCGTTTAAAAGCCATATAATTTATTTTAGTTGCTTATATTTTTTTATTTTCGCAGAACATAAATAATCAACATGGAAGAATTTGAAGTTAGCGACGCTTCTAAGAAGACAAAAACCATTTATATCTCTACGATATTTAGCATTACGCTGGTTTTGTTGACGCTGGGCATACTGGGATTAATTCTCGTGCATGCGAAGAACCTGTCTAACTATGTGAAAGAAAATATTGTCTTGAACATTATTGTAGATGAAGGCGCTAAAGAAGCCGATGTACTGCAATTTCAAAAAGAGCTGAATGCCAACCCGGCGGTAAAGCAAACCCAATATGTTAACAAAGAGCTGGCTGCCAGAAACCTTACGCAAGACCTGGGCGAGGATTTTGTAAACTTCCTGGGATATAATCCATTACTATCCACCGTAGATGTTTACCTGAAGGCCGACTATGCCAATAATAAAAGTATAGATGCCTTAAAAGCGAATATCAGCAAAAATGCAGTAGTTAAAGAAGTGATTTACCAGAGCTCATTAATTGATATGGTAAACCAGAATATCAATACCATAGGCCTTATTATTCTTGGTTTTGGCGTAATCCTGCTGGTAATCTCTATTGCCCTGATCAATAACACCATCAGGCTGGCTATCTTTTCACAGCGCTTTTTAATCAAAAGCATGCAACTGGTAGGTGCAACCAAAGGTTTTATCCGCAAGCCCTTTATTTTAGTGGCTATGCTGCATGGCCTGATAGCATCGTTCATCGCTATCATCATCTTACTAGGTTTACTTTACTATGCGCAGAAAGAAATTCCCGAAATCATCATTCTGAGAAATTACACAGAGTTTGGTATTGTGCTTTTGTTTTTAGTAGGCCTTGGCATCTTTATCACTGCCTTAAGCACAACTTTTGCGGTAAACAGATATTTACGTTTAAAAATTTACGATCTTTATAGATAATGACTGAGAAAAAAACTACTCCTGCCGGCCGGGACCCGAAAAACGAACTGGTTTTTACCAAGAAGAACTATCAGCTGTTAATCATCAGCATGGCTATTGTAGTGGTAGGTTTTATCCTGATGATGGGTACTACAGATGTTTATGATGTAAGGAAAACCCTTATAGCACCAATGGTAGTGCTGTTTGGCTTTGGATTTGGTATTTACGCAATACTGAAAAAGTAAGCCAGCATGAATTTAGTTCAAACAATTGTTCTCGCTATTATAGAGGGGCTAACGGAGTTTTTGCCTGTTTCTTCTACCGGACATATGATTATTGCATCCTCATTTATGGGTATTGCAACTGATCCTTTCGTAAAGTTATTTACCATTGTAATACAGCTGGGGGCAATTCTGTCTGTTGTTATCTTATACTTCAAACGCTTTTTTCAAACGCTTGATTTTTATTTTAAGCTGATTATTGCCTTTATCCCTGCTATTGTATTTGGATATCTGCTGAGCGATAAAATTGATGAACTGATGGAGAGTCCGCTTACGGTAGCCATCTCCTTAGTTGTTGGTGGCGTTATCCTGCTATTTGTAGATAAATGGTTTAACAAGCCAACCATCCATACCGAAGAAGAAATCTCTTATCTTACTGCCTTTAAAATTGGTTTATTCCAATGTCTGGCCATGATACCTGGTACATCAAGGTCTGGAGCTTCTATTGTGGGTGGTATGTCTTTAAAACTGAGCAGAAAAGTAGCGGCAGAATTCTCGTTTTTTCTGGCTGTGCCTACTATGTTTGCGGCTACGGCAAAAAAGCTGCTGGACTTTTACAAAGAGGGGCACACCATTACTTCAGACCAGATACAGCTAATGGTGGTTGGTAATGTGATAGCATTTGTTGTAGCCCTGTTAGCTATTAAAAGCTTTATCGGATACCTGAACAAAAACGGTTTCAAAATCTTTGGATGGTACCGCATCATTGCAGGTTTAGTGATCATTGCACTTATCTATAGCGGCCATAACCTGCAAATAATTTAATTGTGTAAATTGCGGCTTCATTTAGATTACCATTTTGAGCGCAGAAAAGTTATTGCAACGGACCTTCAATTTTGCTGAAGGTGAATTATTACTCATCAACAAACCCTATAAATGGACCAGTTTTGATGTGGTTGGTAAAATCAGGAACTCCCTGAAGCCCTTAAAACTTAAAGTTGGCCATGCCGGCACCCTTGATCCGCTGGCTACAGGCCTGCTGATTTTATGTACCGGGAAACTAACCAAACAGATTGATACCTTCCAGGCAGAGGATAAAGAATATACCGGTACTATGGTCCTTGGTGCAACCACCCCTTCATTTGATATGGAAACTGTGGTTGACGAGGAATTTCCACTAGATAACCTAACTGAAGAAGCTATATATGCCGCCGTGCAGCCCTTTACCGGCGACATACAGCAATATCCTCCCGCACATTCGGCAGTAAAGGTTAACGGAGAACGTTTATATGTTAAAGCCAGAAGAGGCGAAGAGCAGGAATTACGACTCCGTTTTGTATCTGTCCCTGAATTTGAAATTACCCGGATTGAACTGCCTGAAGTAGATTTCAGGATAGTATGCAGCAAGGGCACCTATATCCGCTCATTGGTCTCTGATTTTGGTAAACACCTGAACAATGGCGCCTACCTCTCAAAACTTACGCGCACACGGAGCGGCAGCTTTTTGCTGGATGATGCCTTTGAAGTAGCCGAGCTGGTTGACTACCTGCGTAGTAAAAGAGAAGAAGCGGCCAATAAACCAATAGCAGCTATCTGATATGCACAATCACCTTACCAATAATTATCTTCGCTATTTTCGTGATTTTGTGCTGGTTGCCTGCGGAATAGTTTCTGCATGTTTTGGCCTGAAAAGCTTTTTGATGCCCAGCGAATTTATTGACGGCGGGGTAACAGGAATTTCTCTGCTGATCAGCAACCTGACAGGCTTTAAGTTGTCTTACCTGATTATGATTATCAATATACCTTTTGTAATTCTTGGATTTACGCAGATTGGTAAGGCGTTTGCTATTAAAACTGCATTTGCTATTATGCTGCTGGCCATTATGCTGATCATTTTGCCCTTTCAGCCAATTACACATGACAAGTTACTGATCGCCTTTTTTGGCGGATTGTTTTTGGGCGGGGGAATTGGACTGGCCATGCGGGGCGGATGTGTGATTGACGGTACCGAAGTACTGGCACTCTACATTAGTAAGAACAGTATGCTTACGGTTGGCAATATTATACTTCTGCTTAACATACTGATTTTTGGAGTGGCCGCAATATTTTTGGGCATGGAGACTGCAATGTATGCTATTCTAACCTACTTATCGGCTTCCAAGACAATAGACTTTGTAGTAAACGGACTGGAACAGTACATCGGCGTAACCATCATCTCAGAGAAAAAAGATGAAATACGGCATTTCCTGATCAACAATATGAAACGGGGAGTTACCATTTATAAAGGTGAAGGTGGTTATGCCCAGAAGAATGAGATTGATATTTTATATACAGTAGTTACGAAACTTGAAATGGGAAAACTGCAAGGCGAAATCAGACAGATTGATCCGGATGCATTTGTAGTGCAGCAGCAGATTTCTGATATCAAGGGAGGGGTGGTAAAACGCCATGCCTTACATTAATTTTAAAAGATTTTGAAAATATATAACCACCTGTCTGAATTTAAGAGACTTAATAACGCAGTTGCTACCATAGGTACTTTTGATGGCGTACATTTCGGACATCAGAAAATTATCAACAGACTTTGTGAACTGGCACATGCTACAGGCGGTGAAAGTGTAATACTTACCTTCTTCCCACATCCGCGGCTGATTATTGATCCGGAGAACCAGGACCTGAAAATGATCAATACCATTGAGGAGAAAGCAGAAATCCTGGCGGGCCTGGGTGTAGACCATCTGATCATTACCCCTTTTACACGTGACTTCTCCAACTTGAGTCCGGCCGACTATATTAAGACGATCTTAGTAGATACCATAGGCATTAAACAGCTTATAGTTGGGTATGATCACCGTTTTGGTAAAGACCGCAGCGGCGGGATGAAAGAGCTGGCAGAACTCGCTGTTCCCTATGGTTTTCAGATTGAGGAAATTGGCGAACAGGATATTAATGATGTGGCCGTAAGCTCCACAAAAATAAGGGAAAGCCTGCTGAGCGGAAATGTAGCACTGGCCGCAGATTACCTGGGTTATCAGTTCTCGCTTTATGGCCCGGTAATAAAAGGTGATAAGATTGGGCGTACTATTGGCTTCCCTACAGCAAATATATTTATTGAGCAGCCCTATAAGCTAATCCCTTCTGATGGTATTTATGCAGTTACGGTAGAAACAGATGGTGAACGCTATGAAGGTATGGCTTATATTGGTCAGCGGCCAACCATTAACGGAATGACCAGAAATATTGAGGTGAACATCTTTGATTTTAACCGTGAAATTTATGGTCAGTACATTAAAATGAACTTCTGTGAATTTCTGAGGCATGATGTCAAATTTACCGGTCTGGAAGCGCTTAAAGTTCAGCTGCAGCAGGACAAGGATGATACAATAGCATATTTTTCTAAAACTGCAGGGGTATAATTCTGTTCCATAGCCCCTCCTTATGCACAAAAGGCGGTATAATTTTCTTATATTGCGATAATGAGGGTGCTGCTAACCGCTTTTCTGGTCTTTTTCATCACAGGTTTATGCTTTGCAAATAAGCCTGGAAGCAGCCGCCTGAGATTGTGTTTGGCCAAAGAAAAGAAGGCTTCCCTGCTCAGTAAATTTCTGAGCAAAACACATGCTGCTGAGAATGACCGCCTGAGCAAAGATGAATTTGAACAACCTAAACTCAGCCGGCAGTTTTATAAAAAACAGCTGATCAGCTGTATCAATCTGCTGCATTTTACAGAATCCCGGCTTTCTTTGAAAGAAGTGATACGGCCATATCTGGCTAATGCAGACTTCAACACTAACTTCATATATCTTTTTTTGTACCCAAAACATGTGTTCTGGTAAAGGTTTCCTTTACAAGACCAATTTTATTACAATCAAAATCTATATGCGTTTATGCTGCACCTTCCCGTATTAATCACTGATCTGGGCCTGATACTGGCCGCTGCCGGAGTAACTACCCTTTTATTTAAGAAAATAAACCAGCCACTGGTACTTGGCTATATTCTGGCAGGACTCCTTGTAGGTCCTCACATCCATTTTTTTCCTACTGTAACCGATAATGAGAGCATCCATATCTGGGCAGAGATCGGTGTAATCTTTTTACTGTTTAGCCTTGGCCTGGAATTCAGTTTCAAAAAGCTGGTAAAGGTTGGGGGATCGGCCTCCATTACAGCTATAGTTGAAGTAGTATGCATGCTGCTGATCGGCTTTGTGGCTGGTAAGGCAATGGGCTGGTCTAACATGGACAGTATTTTTCTCGGCGGTATCCTTTCTGTTTCATCTACCACCATCATTATCCGGGCTTTTGAAGAATTGGGAGTAAAACACAAGAAATTTGCCGGGCTGGTATTTGGGGTTTTGATTGTGGAAGACCTGGTGGCTATTTTACTGCTGGTATTACTATCAACGCTTGCCGTAAGCAGGCAGTTTGCCGGGGCAGATATGTTTTTCTCTATCCTCAAGCTTTGCTTTTTCCTGGTGTTATGGTTTATAGCCGGTATTTTCATTGTGCCCACTTTCCTGAAGGCTACCAAAAAGCTGATGAATGACGAGACTATGCTGGTGGTATCTATAGCATTATGCCTGATTATGGTGATGCTGGCGGTAAAAGTTGGTTTCTCTCCCGCACTGGGCGCTTTTATTATGGGGTCTATACTGGCAGAAACCACGCAGGCAGAAAAGATTGAACACCTTACCAAATCAGTAAAAGATTTGTTTGCTGCAATTTTCTTTGTGTCTGTAGGGATGCTGATTGATCCGGGCATCCTGGTTACTTATGCTGTTCCCATACTCATTATTACACTGGCTACCATTGTCGGCAAATTCCTGAGTTCGGGCTTAGGGGCGCTGGTATCTGGTCAGCCTTTAAAAACAGCGGTACAAACAGGCATGAGCCTGGCACAGATTGGTGAGTTCTCTTTTATTATTGCTACTCTTGGCCTAACGCTAAAGGTAACCAGCGACTTTCTTTATCCTATTGCAGTGGCAGTTTCTGCCATTACCACTTTTACCACCCCCTATCTGATTAAAAGCTCAGAACCGTTTTTCAGGTTCCTGGAACGCAAGATGCCGGCAAAATGGGTGGAAGGTTTAAACCGGTACAGTACCAGCACGGCAGGAATTACTACTATGAGCGACTGGAAGACGCTGCTTAAATCTTATACCTTTAATACCATTATCCATTCGGTGATCCTCATAGCCCTCATTTTTGCAGCTTCAAGGTATTTGCAACCCTTTATTACCAGCCATATCATTAACGGCAACAAAGGCAACATCATCAGCCTTGCGGTATCTTTTATCTGTATGGCCCCTTTTTTATGGGCACTGGCAATACGCCGGATAGAAAAAAAAGCCCATTCATCATTATGGCTTAATAAGAAATATACCCGCGGACCGCTCGTTGCACTGGAAATACTTCGTATTGCCCTGGCTATTTTTGCTGTGGGCTTTCTGATCTACCAGTTTTACAATACCTGGATAGCCCTTACCATAGCCTTAGTGCTGATTGTTTCGGTAATGATTATCTTCAGGCGCAGACTGCAGCAGTTTTACGACCGAATTGAACATCGCTTTTTGTATAACCTTAATGCCCGTGAGGAGCAAAACAAACAGCCAGAGATATTGCCCTGGGATACTCACTTAACTGAACTGACGGTATCACCAGAATCTAAACTGGTTGGCAGATCGCTCGTTGAGCTGGCCATCCGTGAAAAATATGGTGTGAACATTGCCCTGATTGAAAGAGGGAATAAAATGATCCCTACGCCGGCCCGCGATGAAAGGCTCTACCCTAATGATAAGGTAATGCTGATTGGTACGGATGATCAGCTTGCCGCTATTACCGAATTATTTAAGGCCCAGGCAGAAGAACAACTGGAAAGTTATTTCCCTAAAAAGGATATGACCCTTCAAAAGATTGTGATTACCTCATTATCGCCGGTTTTTGGCCAAACCATCCGCGATTCTGGAATAAGAGAAAAAACGCAGGGGTTGGTAGTAGGTATAGAACGCAAGGGTGAAAGGATATTGAACCCAGATTCGGGCCTCATATTTCAGCATGATGATATTGTATGGATTGTTGGGAATAATAAAAAAATACCCGATCTCTTAAAGAAACAGGTACAATCTTAACTGGCTACAACACGGTTGAATTAAATGTCAGTACCGGTTAATATATTTTGCGCAATAAAACCTGCCTTACAACCTGTTCTTTATGGATTTAAAGTACTAGCTTAGTTTTGTAAAAATTACCAATGAAGATTGATCAGGAAAAGAGCGATTTTTTAGATGAGATGCTAGACCGCTGGCAGGAAGACCAGCTTTTGTCTGAGGCAGACGTAAAGAAGCTCAAGCTAAGTTACGAAGCAAAATCTTTTGACTGGCGCCGGCTTGCACAGTATTCTTTCTGGATAGCAATGGCCTGTGGAGTAGTTTCGCTGGGTGCGTTGCTGATTGACAATCAGATCCTCGATTACCTGAAGAAATTATATGATACCCCCGACAGTATTATCAGCCTGCTTTCTGCACTGGTTGCCGGTTTCCTGTACTGGCTCAGTTTCAGAAGAAAGAAAAGCAGGCCGATGCAGGAATTCAGTAACGATGCCATTATTTTCACTGCCGTGATGCTTACCGCCAATGCAATTGCCTACATGGGTAAAGCGCTGGGCAAAGGAGACAGCCATCTGTCCGTAATCATCTTGTTTTCTGTAATTGTGTATGCTGTACTGGCCTTCTTTTTTAAGTCGCGGCTAATCTGGATTTTTGTATTAATTTCACTGGGTGCCTGGTTCGGAACTGAAACGGGCTACCTCTCGCGTAATAACCTTTATTTCTTAGGGATGAACTATCCCCTCCGATTTGTGCTCTTCGGACTTGCAGTAACACTGACAGCGGTATCATTGAGGAATGCGGCCTGGTTCAGGATTTTCTATTTCACTACTTATATCAGTGGTATGATTTACCTTTTTGTATCGCTGTGGCTGCTTTCGGTATTTGGCAATTTCGGCACGCTAGACCAGTGGTATGGCATTAAACAGATTAACCTGTTTTACTGGGCATTGATTTCTGCAGCCGCATGTGGCATCAGTATTTTTGCTGGTTTAAAATACAGGGATGATGTGGCAAGAGAGTTTGGAATTACTTTCCTCTTCCTGAATATCTACAGCCGTTACTTTGAATATTTTTGGGATAGCTGGCATAAAGCCCTGTTTTTCTCGGTACTGGCCGCCTCATTCTGGTTTATCGGCCGCAGGGCAGAAAAGATCTGGAATGTAGAATTTCTAAAAAAGTAACAGCGGCTACAAGACTGCTGAAGTTTAATGCCTGATAAAGTGAATGTAGACAAGCTTTATAATATGGTAGGCCGATAAAGCGAAAAATAAGCCTGCAATAGCCTTGTTTACTACATAATTATTCAGCGTAAATTTAGTTTTGATATATTGTGCAAAGCGTGCAAAACCATATAATGCGAGTGCTGCTCCAATACCAGAACCAATACTGAAAATGCCTAGTGAAATATAACCCACATCTATCCATTCATGTGAAATAAGGTATGTGCCTACAAATAACCAGTAGGGAATCTGCATTGGATTAAGTACGCCTAACAGCAAACCATAGCGGATACTGTCTTTTTTGGAATAATCATCTTTTGGCATCTCTTTTCTGGAACGCCAGGTAATAATTCCAAGTACAGTAAACATGACAACCATCACCATATCAATGTAATCGCCAACTTTGATCTCGCTCGAAAGCCATTGTACAAAGCGCATTACGCTAACTGTAAATAGTACTTCTACACAGGAAAAGGCGGCAATAAAATAAATGGCTTGTCTGATACCCCTGGTAATGGTAATCTGTACTACAGTTAGATTGATGTTTCCCGGCGGAATATAACCTATCGAATTTAGAATAATTCCCAGGAAAAAGGTTAAAAAAAGCATGTGCTAATATATAGAATTATTTCATGACCAATAGTTTTAATGAAAAAAGCTGGTGATTTGATCACCAGCTTTTTAAATCACAGCTAACTATCAGCCAGTGATGGCTGTAAATGCATTTTAAGATATTTTGCAGTGTAAGAATCATTGTTGCTTACAAGGTCTTCGGGAGTTCCTTCGAAAACCACGTTACCTCCTTTGTCTCCACCCTCCGGACCAATGTCAATTACCCAGTCGGCAGATTTGATCATATCCATATTATGCTCTATCACCAGGATGGTATTGCCTTGTTCAATCAATGTATTCAGCGCAATCAGCAGCTTTTTAATATCGTGGAAATGCAGTCCTGTAGTAGGTTCATCAAAAATGAACATAGTCTTACTGGCATTATTTCCTTTAATAAGGAATGAAGCTAATTTGATCCTTTGCGCCTCACCGCCAGATAAAGTATTAGACGACTGTCCCAGGTGCACATAACCCAGTCCTACGTCTACCAGCGGCTGTAGTTTGTTTAATATCTTTGGTTCCTCTTTAAAGAAAGCCACGGCCTCATCAATAGTAAGGTCAAGGATATCGGCCACATTCTTCTCATGGTAAGTAATATCAAGTACCTGCTGTTTAAACCGTCGACCGCCACAGGTTTCGCAAGGCAGATAAATATCTGCCATAAACTGCATTTCAATCTTAACCTCTCCTTCACCCTGACAAACATCACAGCGTCCGCCTTCAACGTTGAAAGAGAATGCTGCAGGTTTAAGTCCGGCAGCTTTGGCCACTGGCAGCGCGGCAAATAAGGCGCGGACATCGTCCCATGCCTTTACATAAGTTACAGGGTTAGATCTTGAAGATCTGCCAATGGGGTTCTGATCTACCATTTCTACCTGGCTAATCAGCTCGTAGTCCCCAAATATGCCATCGTAAGCCCCGGTTTGCTCACCAGTATAATTTCCTATGGCTTTTTGCAAGGCCGGAAAAAGGATCTTTTTGATCAGACTGGTTTTTCCCGATCCGGAAACGCCGCTCACTACAGAAAACACCCCAAGCGGGATTTTTACATCTATGTTCTTGAGGTTGTTCTCCCTCGCACCTTTAATCAGGATATGATCGGCCCATTTTCTGCGCGTTGCCGGAATCTGGATACTTTCCCTGCCCGACAGGTATTTTCCTGTTAAACTCTTTTTGTCTTTAATAATCTGCTCATAGGTTCCGCTAAACACGAGGTTACCTCCTAAGGTTCCGGCCTCAGGACCAATGTCAATGATATGATCTGCCGCCTTCATCATCTCCTCTTCATGCTCAACTACCAATACGGTGTTTCCTACATTGCGAAGAGAGGTAAGTACTTCGATCAGTTTATTGGTATCACGCGGGTGCAGACCGATGCTGGGCTCATCTAAAACGTAAATTGACCCCACCAGACTGCTACCAAGTGATGTTGCGAGGTTAATCCGCTGAGATTCACCACCGGAAAGCGTGTTTGATAACCTGTTAAGGGTTAAATAACCTAATCCTACATTGTTTAGATATAACACCCTGCTGGTAACCTCTGCAAGCAGACGTTTAGAGATTTTCACATCGGTTTCTGACAGTTCAAGATTATCAAAGAAATTCTGGATTGCCGATAGCGGCATCAGCACTACATCTATGATAGATTTATTGGCGATTTTAACATAAGAGGCATCTTTACGTAACCTCGAACCTTTACAATCCGGGCACACGGTTTTTCCGCGATAACGCGACAGCAGTACCCTGTATTGTATTTTATAGGTCTGCTCTTCCATTTCCTTAAAAAAGGCATCAAGTCCGGCAAAGTATTTATTTCCCGTCCAAACCAGGCGCTGCTGCTCTTCGGTCAGTTCGTTGAAAGAACGGTGGATGGGGAAGTCAAACTTAGAAGCACTTTTGATCAGCTTGTTCAGCCATTCGCGCATTTTTTCCCCTCTCCAGGGAGCGATGGCACTGTCATATACACTTTTACTTTTATCAGGTATAACAAGGTCTTCATCAATTCCAATTACATTTCCATAACCTTCGCAGCGTTTACAGGCGCCATAAGGGTTGTTAAAGCTGAAGAAGTTAGGGGTTGGCTCCTCGAACCTGATACCGTCCAGTTCAAAGCGGTCGCAGAAATGCGTGGTATTGCCATCAGTTTCGATATAACAATCACCTTTACCTTCAAAAAAGGCGGTCTGCACAGAATCTGCCAGGCGGCTCATGGTTTCATCATCATCATGAAACACAATCCTGTCGATCAGTATCTTCACAGTTTCAGAGTCCTTCAGCTCCTCGTCTTTAAAGTTCTCATCTTCCAGGACGGATTCGATTTTAAGGATTTCGTTATTCAGGTAAATACGGAGAAAACCCTTTTGCAAGAGAACAGCCAGCTCTTCCTTAACAGACCGGTTATTATGCGGGTGCAGCGGACAAAAGATAGTGGCTACAGCATCCTCTCCAAGTTTAGCCACAAAATCTACTACGGTACTAACTGTATCACGTTTTACTATAGTGCCGGATTCTGGTGAAATTGTTTTCCCGATCCTTGAGAATAATAATTTAAGGTAATCGTATATTTCTGTGCTGGTACCCACTGTAGACCTTGGGTTGGAGGTAATTACTTTTTGCTCAATAGCTATAGCCGGAGCAATCCCTTTAATATAATCTACATCAGGCTTGTTCATCCTGCCCATAAACTGGCGGGCGTAAGAAGAAAGACTCTCCACATACCTTCTCTGGCCTTCGGCATATAAGGTATCAAAGGCAAGAGATGACTTGCCAGAGCCAGACATTCCGGTTATCACAACCAGTTTATTCTTAGGTATAGCAACATCAATATTCTTCAGGTTATGTACTCTGGCACCCTTTATGATAATGTTTTTATGCGGATCTTTTTCGGTTTCCTTACTCATTTAAATTCCTTATAGGATTGCTAATATAACCCATAAAATATGAAATAGGTTTTTATAGGAACTGCAAAAATACTGCTATCTAACTACTTTTAATTTTTTTTAGTATTTTTATTGTGGTATTGTGGTAAAAAAATGGTTCTTTTGAAATCGGAACCTGATCAATCAAACCAACATCTTTAAAAATCATAGGAGAAACAATATAGAATAAACTTATACTAAGTATTTTTTAGCAAACAGCAAGGGAATTTAGTACGGATAATCCTATGAAGTTACAATCATATAATGATCAGGACCTTTTAAAATTATACCTGGCGGGCAATGAGTCTGTTTTGGAAGAACTATTAAAAAGGCACAAATCAAAAATATATACCTCCATCTACCTACTGGTTAAAGACCAGTATCTGGCAGAAGACATTTTTCAGGACGCGTTTATCAAAGTAATTAACACCCTCCGTTCAGGAAGGTACAATGAAGAAGGTAAATTTCTGCCCTGGGTAATGCGTATTGCGCATAACCTGGTAATCGACTATTTCAGACGTGAGAAACGTGCACCGGTAATTACCAGTGCAGACGGAACCGATGTGCTGAACATGCTGCAGGTGCATGAGGAAAGTGCAGAAGATAAAATGCTGAGGGAACAGACACATACCGATCTGCGCGCCATGATCCAGCTCTTACCAGACGAACAGAAGGAAGTACTGATCATGCGTCATTACGCTGATCTTAGTTTTAAGGAAATTGCAGACCTGACTGATGTAAGCATTAATACTGCTTTAGGAAGGATGAGATATGCCCTGAGTAATCTGCGTAAGATGATGAAGGTCAAAGAAGTGAGTTAACAGCAATTAAAGAGGATATTAGAAGAGAACCGATTAATTCTTCAAAATATTGCCGTCCAGGCTAAAATAAATCGTAAATTGTTTCGTTTACTTATAAACAATCATCGAAAATAGCTTATGGTAACAACCTCTACTTCTATTACAAACCCAAACTGCCTGAATTCTTCTGCCGAAGAGACAAGCAGTGAGTTTCTCAATGACCTGGATCTGATGTTTTATGAAAGCATTAAACCTCAGATGGACAAGCTTAACAAGAACCCCGATGATGAAACCATCTCCCGGATCTTAGCTTACTCAAGGTCTTTGTAAATTGTTCAAAAGCTAAAGCTGTCACCTCATGACAGCTTTTTTTGTTTTATCTTTGCACATGCTAAAAAAAGAAAGATATCAGCAGTTTGTAGCTCATTTTTCTGCTAAACAGCCTGATGCTGAAACAGAACTTCATTACAATAATCCTTTCCAGCTGCTGGTTGCCGTAATCCTCTCTGCACAGTGTACAGATAAAAGAATTAACCAGATTACCCCGGCCCTCTTTCAACGCTTTCCTAATGCCAGGGCATTGGCCGAAGTAACTCCGGATATTGTTTTCGATTATATCAGAAGTGTCAGTTATCCAAACAATAAGGCTAAACATCTTGTTGGAATGGCAAACATGTTACTGAACGATTTTAATAATGAAGTGCCTTCAGATATTGACCAGCTGCAAAAGATGCCCGGCGTGGGACGTAAAACCGCAAATGTTATTGCCTCCGTGATTTACAATGCACCTGCAATGGCAGTAGATACGCATGTATTCCGGGTAGCCAACAGGCTTGGCCTTACCAATGGTAAAACACCCCTGGCTGTTGAAAGAGACCTGGTAAAGCATTTGCCGGAAGACACTATCCATATTGCCCATCATTGGCTGATCTTACATGGAAGATATGTTTGTGTAGCACGCTCGCCCAAATGCAGCATCTGTGAGCTGACCACAATTTGCCGTTATTACGAGCGACTGAACAAGGCAGCTAAAACAATTAGCCAAAACTAAAGAATGTAACAAATTTATTTTAGAATTTGTTTATTAATCAAAAAATAATACCTACTTTTGCTAATATAATTAGCAGATCATTTAAAATACATAGTTAATATATAAAATATATATTTTATATTTACGCACATAAATTAATACGATGAACCCGAACGCAGATAAACTAAAAGCATTACAACTTACGCTGGATAAGTTAGAGAAGTCTTATGGCAAAGGTGCCGTAATGAAGTTAGGCGATACCCCTATTGAAGCAATTGAGTCAATCTCAACAGGATCAATCAGTCTGGATATTGCATTAGGTATTGGCGGCGTACCCAAAGGCCGTGTAATTGAAATTTATGGTCCAGAGTCTTCTGGTAAAACTACGTTGGCTACGCACATTATTGCCGAAGCACAGAAAAAGGGTGGTGTAGCAGCTTTTGTTGATGCAGAGCATGCTTTTGACAAACAATATGCAAAGAAATTAGGTGTTGATGTAGATAACCTGCTTATTGCACAGCCAGATAATGGTGAGCAGGCGCTTGAGATTGCTGATAACCTGATCCGCTCCGGAGCAATTGACGTAATTGTTATTGACTCTGTAGCAGCCCTGGTACCAAAGGCAGAGATTGAAGGCGAAATGGGAGATTCTAAGATGGGTCTTCAGGCACGTTTGATGTCTCAGGCATTAAGAAAACTAACCGGAACAATCGCCAAAACAGGATGCTGCTGTATCTTCATCAACCAGCTTCGTGAGAAAATTGGTGTGATGTTCGGTAACCCTGAAACTACTACCGGTGGTAACGCCCTGAAGTTTTATGCTTCGGTACGTCTTGACATCCGCAGAAGCTCGCAGATTAAAGATGGTGATGAAGTATCAGGTAACCGTGTTAAAGTAAAAATTGTAAAAAACAAAGTTGCCCCTCCTTTCCGTATCGCTGAATTCGATATCATGTTCGGCATGGGTATATCTAAAGTAGGTGAAATCATTGACCTTGGTGTAGATTTTAACATCATCAAAAAAGCTGGTTCATGGTTCTCTTACGGAGATACTAAATTAGGACAGGGAAGAGATGCTGTTAAGCAGTTACTGCTGGACAATCCTGAACTTTCTGATGAGATTGAAGCAAAGATCAGAGCTGAAGTTACTGGAGAGAAATTAGAAGAGTTAACAGCTTTGTAAATAGTTGTACTGGGTATTTCCAGGCTTCGCTTTAAAAAATAACATGTTATATTCCGGCTGGAATATTGCCCTGAAGAGGGCAACAATCCTAGGCCGTCATATTAACATGTTATTTTTTTTTAAAGATAATCTTCTAGCCGCCAACACAGGCATCCGATAGGCAAATCCAGCACCTGCCTGGATATATCACCATGATTAACCAGGTATGCCTATCCAATAAATCATAACATATTACCATTTCGTTAAGCAAATGCACGGAGATATCGCTCTGATCTACAAGTACGCCTACTTAATAAATCATACCATATTAACTATTTCGTTAAGCAAATACACGGAGATATCGCTCTGATCTCCAAGTACGCCTACCCAATAAATCAGACCTTATAAGCATCTTACAAGGATGTTCCAAATTATCAAGCAATATGTATTTACAATAAATTACACCTTGTTAAATTTCCCGGATGGGCGACGAAGTATGGGCGCTGGGTCTGAAGAGTATCGATCAATAAAAAAGGTGTATATATTTTTGACCTAGGACTGTTGCCCCCTTTAGGGCAATTTTCCAGACAAAAATATATACACCTTTTTTTATTGATAAACGTAGCTCCCCCTACTGAGGAGACATAAACTTTAAATCTACATTAATTGCCACATATGCCGCGATAATAATTGCTGCAGCTAAGATAGTCAACCCGATATAGTTTTTTTTCTTATCCTGCTTAACCAGCCAGATTAAAAATAAAACAAAAGGAATCAGCATCATTCCAAAAAACACAAAACTCATTGTACTCATAACTATTCTTTTATAGTATTAAACTCCATTCTTGATGCCGGAGCAATATCCTGCCCAACAAATTCTTTATTAATATATTTGTAATGACCCGCTATTGCAATCATTGCTGCATTATCCGTACAATATTCAAATGCAGGTATGAAAACCTCCCAGCCCTGCTCTTTAGCCATGGACCCCAGCGTATTCCGCAATCCCGAGTTTGCAGAAACACCACCCGCAATTGCAATCTGTTTAATACCGTATTGCTTAGCTGCTTTCTTAACTTTGTTTAGCAGGATATGCACAATGCTATGTTGTACAGAGGCACAGATATCGTTGAGGTGCTGCGCAATAAAATCAGGATTTTCTTTTTCCTGTGCGCGTATAAAATATAAGATAGACGTTTTCAGACCACTAAAGCTGTAGTTCAGGTCCTTGATTTGAGGTTCAGCAAATTTAAAGGCTAGTGGATTACCATCTTTAGCATGTTTATCAATCAGCGGTCCGCCCGGATAAGGCAGGTTCAGAATCTTAGCCGTCTTATCAAAAGCTTCACCAGCGGCATCATCCAATGTTTCACCAACAATTTCCATATCAAAGTAGTCCTTTACCAGTACAATCTGAGTATGTCCGCCAGAAACGGTAAGACAAAGGAAAGGAAATGAAGGTTTTGGATCTTCAATAAAATGCGCCAGAATATGCGCATGCATATGGTTTATGGCTATTAGCGGCAGGTTTAAAGCCAGGGCAAAAGATTTTGCAAAGGAGACGCCTACTAGCAGCGAACCTAATAATCCTGGTCCGCGGGTAAAAGCCACTGCATTTATATCCTTTTTACTAACTTTAGCATCAATTAATGCTTGCTGTATAACGGGAACAATATTTTGCTGATGAACCCTCGACGCTAGTTCGGGAATTACACCACCATAATTTTGATGAATAGTTTGGTTTGCGATAACATTGGCCGTAATTTTGCCGTTGTTACTAATAGCAACAGAAGTTTCATCACAGGAAGATTCGATAGCAAGTATTACTGACACGTGTAAATATTATTAAGCTACAAAAATATCAAAAAACTATTAAAAATACTTGTTTGGTTTATTGCAACCATCTTGCTGCTGGTAGCGATAATTGTATTTTCGCTCCAGTTCAAGCCTGTGCAGACATTTGTAGCAAAAAAAGCGGCCGCATATCTTTCAAAAGAATTAAATACCACCATTTCTTTACGCAGTATTTACCTTAAACCCTTCAAATCACTAGTTATAGAAGACCTCCTAATCCTCGATCTTCAGAAAGATACACTGCTGAGTACCCCAAAATTTATTGTAGACTTTAACCAGTTTTCATTAGAAAGAAGGATTATTGATGTCAATACAGTCCAGATCAATAACGGCAATTTTTACCTGAAAGCTTACAAAGGAAAAGACGCAGGATCAAATATAGATTTCATTATCAATTACTTCGACTCAGGAACTACCACGGTTAAGAAAAAGAAGAAGCCCTATGAGATCTCTTTTGATAGGATAATTATCAATAACCTGCAACTGAAGTATAAGAACTTTAACAGGGATACGACTATTAATGGCGTAAACTTCGATGATATAAAGCTGACCAATCTGAACGGTATAGTAGAGGGACTGGATACTAAGGACCACCTGATGAAGGCGGCGATCAAAAATCTCACCTTTAAAGAAAAGAGCGGATTTTATCTCAAAAACCTTACTGCTGCTACAACTATAGATACGAATCGTATTGAATTGAAAAACCTGATGCTGGTAACCAATAAAAGCAGGCTATCAGACTATTTTGAAATGAAATTCAGTTCTTTTGGCGACTTCAGTGATTATATCAATAAGGTGCGTATGAAGGGCAACTTCAAAAACAGCCATCTTGCATCGAGAGATATCTCTTTCTTTTCAGATGAGCTGTCTAAAATGAACCTTAATATTGATATTGACGGTCAGATAACAGGACTAGTCAATAACCTGAAGGCCAAATCCCTCGCAGTAAAAGCCGGGAAAGCTACCTATGTAAAAGGCGATTTTAACCTTAAAGGACTGCCAAATATCAAAGAAACTTTTATGGAGTTCAAAATTGATATGGCTTCTACCAATAAACGCGATCTTGATGAAATACTGGGTAACACTACCGGCAACAAAAGAAAGGTTATTCCGGTTATTGTAGAGAAATTCGGCACCATTTATTTCAATGGACGCTTTACCGGTTTCCAGAATGACTTTATCGCCTTTGGCGAATTTAAAACCAAACTGGGCCGGGTGGTTTCTGATGTGAATATGAAGATTGATAAGAAAGGTATTCCTTCCTACTCAGGAAATGTAAAGACCTACAACTTTCATATTGGCAACCTGATCAATGAGGCTTCCCTCGGCAGGGTAACTGCGGCAGTATATGTTAAAGGTCGCGGTACCGAAGTCAAAAACCTCACTGAACAGATAAACGGAGATATTACTTATATCGACTTTAATAATTACAGATATTCAAACGTTAAGATTGACGGTACTTTTGATAAGAAATTCTTCGATGGCAAGCTGAAGGTCAACGACAAAAATGTACAGCTCACCTTTGACGGGGGCGTTAACCTTAATCCGGAACTACCTGTCTTTAATTTTAGGGCCAGCATTAAAAATGCCCGGTTAAAAACATTGCACCTCTTTAAAGATTCGCTAAAGGTTGATGCTGATTTCAGCACTAACTTTTCGGGCACTAACCTCAACAACATACAGGGAAACCTGCTGATACAAAGGGTAAGGCTTAACAATGCAAAAGGAATCTATAATATTGATTCAGTACAGCTGTATGCAAAAGGTATTGGTGCCGACAGAACTTTACGGATCAATTCTGATGTACTCGATGCCAGCATCACCGGCCAGTATGATCTCAATACCCTTCCCTCCTATTACAAGGCACTGGCCAAAACCTATATTCCATCACTTAAAACAGATATCGTAACATTTAAGAATCAGATTTTCCAGTTCAACCTTCGCATTAAGCGTTTTGAGCCGGTGGCTGAATTAATTGCACCCGGTCTGGAAATTGACGACCAGGCTATACTCATTGGTAATTTTGACTCTGAAAAGAACATTGCAACGCTGAACGGTTTTGTTAAAAAGATAAAATACAAGGGCATTGTGGCCAATAATATTATTATTGATGAAAACACTACGACCAATCAGCTGCAAGCAATTATTACGTCAGACCGCGTAGACCTTAATGATAGTCTATATATCAAAAATGTAAACATCTCTAATATCCTGAGAAATGACAGCCTTGCATTAAACATTAAACTGTCTAATGCAGATGATGCCAATCAGCTCGATTTAAACGGACTGGTAGAATTTGGAAGGGATACCACGGCAAGAATAAGCATCCTGCCATCCCTGTTAAAGATCAATAGTGAAGACTGGGCCATACAGGAAAAAGTACAGATTAACTTTAGAAAGGGTAAAACGGAGATCAGTAATTTTGATTTACGAAACGGTAACCAGCTGCTTACGATAGATGGTATCTTATCGCCTGATCCTGAAGATGCCCTTAAGGTTGGTTTTAAAGCTTTTAGTCTTAAAACACTAAATCCTTTTGTGAAAACCCTGGGAATAAAACTTTCGGGCAATGTAGATGGGGAAACCAATCTGTACAGCCTGCTGAAATCTCCGAGGATTAGTGATAACATCAAGATAGATTCACTAAGATTTAATGACACCTATATAGGAACCTTAATTGATACTTCTTCATTTAATCAGGAAGCCAACCTGGCCAAGGTTTATATGCGCATCAATACCGCCGAAAAGGAAACCTTTAAGATAGATGGCAAGCTCGATTTAAAAGAGAAAGATCTGGATCTTACGGTGAAGATGGATGAAAGTGAGTTAACAGTTCTTTCTCCTTTTGTAAGTACGCTTGTATCAAACCTTAAAGGGCATATATCTACCGACCTGACCATTAAAGGGCCATTTAAAGCACCTAAAATTGATGGTAGTATTACACTGGATGAAGCGCAGCTGACAGTGAATTACCTTCAGACTGCATATACCATTTCTGATAAGGTTCTTGTAGAAAACAGTATTATAAAATTAGATGATTTAAACCTGCTGGATATAGGCAATAATAAAGCTATAGCTAACGGAACGGTGAACCTGAACGAAATCAGCACACCGGACCTGAATATTACGATCAAGGCCAGGAACTTTATGGCATTGAATACCACACTGAAAGATAATGAACTTTATTTCGGTCAGGCCTTTGCTACAGGGACATTCATTTTCAGAGGGCCGACCAACAAAATGTATATCGGCATTGATGCCAAAACTGAAAAAGGAACGGTATTTAACCTGCCCCTTAATAGCTCTGAAACCGTAAGCAACAAAGATTTTATTACTTTCATTAGTAAAGATACCGCCGCCAATGCACGTAAGAAGGCTACCAGCTTTGATGGTTTAACCATGAGCTTTAAGCTGCAGGTAGATCCAAACAGTACGGCAAACCTGTTTACCAATCTGGGTAACCTGAGTGGTAAAGGAAATGCCGATCTTAACCTGGAGATCAACAGCCTGGGCGACTTTGAGATGTCTGGTGATTATATCATTGAATCTGGAAGTTTTGACTTCACTGCGCAGGAGGTAATCAATAAGAAATTTAACATCAGACAAGGAGGTAGTATCCGGTGGACGGGCAATCCTACCCAGGCGCAGATACAGCTGAAAGCGATATATGAATTACGTGCGGGCTTAGCCGATTTATATATTGCTGCCAACCGTGATATCGGTCAGCAAAATGCTACCCTGCGTATTCCGGTAGAAGTGGAAATGGGACTCAACGGTTTACTTCTCCAGCCAGAAATTAAGCTGGATATTTTCTTCCCTTCAAATCCTTCTATTAAAGAAGAGCTGCAGGCTTACTTCAGTGACAACAATAATCTGAACCTGCAGGCATTCAGTTTAATTATACGCCGTAGTTTTGCACCGGGAGCAGGAAGGGAAACCATTGGTAAACAATTATCATCTGGGGTTACCAGTACGGCTACAGAGTTGTTGTTTAACCAGTTTAACAATGTGCTTTCTTCATTGAATCTGGACTTTGTGGATCTTAACATACGCTCGTTAAGTGAAGCCAGTGCATCGTTTAAATTCTTTAATGACAGGATTGTAGTGAATGCTGGTGTGGTAGACCGCCGGAGTACCAGCGATCTGACCCCTATAGGCTTCTCGAGCAGCAATGTTGGGGGTGAAGTGGAGTTACTGGCACTGATTAGAAAAGATGGAACCCTGGTGGCTAAGCTGGCCAATAAACCGCCAACGCAGCAAAGTATCTTTGTTAATACAGGATTGAGCCAGAATACCAATGTAACCTCTTTAGGTCTTATCTATTCACAGCAATTTGATAACTTCAGGGAGTTTCTGCAAAAAGTAACAGGCAAATACCGCAGGGAGCAGCTGAAAAAACAGGAAGAACAGCGTCCAAAAAAGGTTAAGCAGTCGATTAATAAAGATGCAATAACCAACGAACAAAAAAAGCTAAAGAGAAAATAGCATCTGGCCATTTGCTCTTTAGCTTTAGAAAATGCATAATTGCATTCTATAATTAACTCTTCATAATGGTATGACCCATTTTATCTCTTTTGGTTTTAAGATAAGTTTCGTTATGAGTATTGCTGGTAATTTCAATTGGCACATTTTCTACCACTTCCAGTCCGTATCCAGTTAAACCTGCACGTTTAGTAGGGTTATTTGACATGAGTTTCATTTTAGAGATACCCTGTGCCCTTAATATCTGCGCACCAACACCATAGTCACGTTCATCACCCTTAAAACCTAATTCCAGGTTTGCCTCAACAGTATCAAAGCCAGCATCCTGCAGGTTATAGGCTAATAACTTATTCACTAGTCCTATACCACGGCCCTCCTGGTTCATGTAAACAATTACTCCCTTTCCTACTTCATGAATCATTTCCATGGCCTTGTGTAACTGAGGACCACAATCGCATCTGCATGAGCCAAAAATATCGCCCGTTACGCAAGAGCTGTGCACTCTTACTAAAACTGCTTCATCTTCTGTCCATTCACCTTTGCTTAATGCCAGGTGCGTAGCATTATTAGAAAGCTGCGTATAGGCAGTCATTTTGAAATCTCCCCACTCTGTAGGTAGGTTCACCGTTACTTCTTCCTTAATCAGGCTCTCCTGATCAAGGCGGTAAGCGATCAGGTCTTTAATAGATATTATTTTCAGGTCATGAATAGCAGCAATCTCCATCAGATCAGGAAGCCTTGCCATCTCACCATCCACTTTCATCACCTCCACTATTACTCCTGCAGGTGGCATACCTGCCAGGCGCGCAAGATCTACGGCTGCCTCAGTATGGCCAGCTCTTCTTAAAACACCGCCATCTCTGGCACGTAATGGAAAAATATGCCCCGGTCTTCCTAACTCTTCCGGATCAGTAAGCGGGTTTATTAATGCTTTAACAGTTCTTGAGCGGTCGGATGCAGAGATACCGGTAGTGCAGCCATGACCAATTAAATCTACGGAAACAGTAAAGTTGGTACCATAAGTATCTGTGTTTTTACCTACCATGAGGTCCAGGTTCAATTCTTCACATCTGGCTTCGGTTAAAGGCGCACAGATAAGTCCACGTCCGTGGGTAGCCATAAAATTAATTACTTCAGGAGTGGCATTACTGGCAGCAGTTACAAAGTCACCCTCATTTTCGCGGTCTTCATCATCTACAACAATTACAACTTTACCAGCTTTTATATCTGCAATAGCATCTTCTATTACGTTAAGTTTTATTTCCATTTTAAGTTCTGTTCCCTCAAATCAAAGACAAAATATTGATCTATATGGTCAATATAAACAAAGTTACAACCTTCCATGATATTATTATATGATAATATATCATCGTTAAGTAAGAACGTAAGCGTATGAATGGGTTTTAAAGCGAAGTACTCTTCTTTTTAAAGATTTTAGAGATAAAGCTCTTATAATAAGTAAGATCAAACAGCGCTGAATCTACTGTTGCTTTATAGGTGAGGAATGCACCTACAGGGCTGAGAATAATGACGGCCATCCAGATACCTAAAACAGGACTAATATTACCCTGATTGGCAGATTTCTCTGCAACAGTGGTAATAATATGGTAAAAGAGAAAGAATATGATAGCCATAACAACAGGCAATCCCAGCCCCCCTTTTCTAATAATGGCACCTAGCGGGGCACCAATGAAAAAGAGTAAAAGACAGGAGGCTGCCAAAGTAAATTTACGCTGGTATTCAATCTTAATCCTGATCAGGTCGCGCACCCTGTCTTCATGATCAATCACCCTTCCCTGCACAGTCTGCTTCAGCGAAGTTGCCTGATCAAGCGCGGTCTGCATCGCTGCAATCTGTTTATCTTTAGGAATATTTTTAAGGATTGAACCATTAATAGTTACAGGTGCAACTTTAATTTTAGTGTATCCTTTGGTATAATTGTTCTGTTTAAAATAACTGCCCACGGCAACCCTGCTATAGCGGTCAATACTATCCAGTTGCCTTTTTAAGGAGTCACCTTTGTGGGTAAGTCCTTTCAGGTTAAGCATAGCATTATTGGATCCGAAGCTCTTTTCATCGGTACGGCTCATTTTAAAACTTGATATATCAAGCTTCTGCTCAGTCTGTCCAAAACGCATCCGTGTTAACTGCTGTCTGGGATTATAACCGGCACCTTGCCCGCTGGATTCCTCATACCTGATCCCATTATTCAGTTTCAGCACAAGGAACTGCTGATCTTTGGTGGTATTCATGGTACCATGATTGGCAATAATAATCTTTGGAACCCCATTATTGCCAGTATGATCATAGATCATCAGGTTAACCAGTGAACCATCTTCATTTTTATGGTCTACGCGGATTGAGTAACCTGGAATACTATTGTTAAACACCCCCTCCTTAATCAGAAAAGAGAGCTTCTTGTTCCTCACATCATACAACAGCGAACCAAACTTCAGGTTGGCTTTGGGCAGCATGTATTCTGAGAAAAAAAAGGAGGAAATAGCAATCCCCACAATTACCACCAGCAGCGGTCGCATTGCTTTTTGTAAAGAGATCCCTGCCGACTTAATTGCTACCAGCTCATAATTCTCCCCCAGCGTCCCGAATGTCATGATCGAGGACAATAAGATGGCAAGTGGAAGCGCCATAGCCACGTTGGACGCAGATGCATAAAACATCAGCTCCAGAATGGTATACCATTCAAAACCTTTTCCTATTAAATCATCTACGTATTTAAAAAGAAAGAACATCAGTAAGATGAACATCACAACAAAGAATGTGACAAGAAAAGGCCTTATGAATGCTTTAAGCAGTAGTATATGAATCTTTTTCAATATACAAATGTAGGCAATGCATCTGGAAAATTATGCACCAATTACGCTATGCAGATAGGTTATCTGATTATCCCAAATTTGTGTTCTTTCTTTCAATGTATCATCAGTAGCAAAATCAGTGATTGAAAGGGCTACGTCATTTGTTAATTCATCCTGAACAATTTCCATTTCAAAATAACATTGCGGTTCATCATCAATCCATTTGAATTTTACCATCTTGTTCTCTTTGAAACTTAACATTTTCGCCTTCTGCACCTCATCGTCCCATGTAAAGGTATATACCTGATCACGGAAAACTACGTCATCTGCAAACCACTGGGACAACCCATTTGGCTCACTTATGAAGCTAAACAAAATACGCGGAGACGATTTCAACTCATATTCAAGGGTAAATTTTTTCTTTTCTGACATCTTAAATCGCTTATATCTTGTTGTTTGTAAATTATTTTTTTATTTTTTTCTAAAGGAAAGTATTTTATTCTATATTTGCAACTCTTTAAAAAAAGAACATTTCCCTTCGGCGGGGTAGCTCAGATGGTTAGAGCGCAGGATTCATAACCCTGAGGTCGGCAGTTCGATCCTGCTCCCCGCTACTTGATAATCAAGCCTTTAACTTTTAATAGTTGAAGGCTTTTTTATTTTACAGCTCATCTTCTGTTACATCGCCTAATTTTTATTGAACTCCTTATCCTTCCAGACTTTAATTAAAATCTGCAATTATCTGATTGAAATCTGACACATATGCAGTTCAAATCAGGAATTCAATGTGGCAACATAGCAAAAATATATGGATAAGTACCGGAACCAAGATTTATATTATTAGATGCTATGGATTATTATCGGGCACCAGCTCCTGTTTCTGAAATTTACAGGAGGTATTGAAAGCGAAGAACTGGATCACTAAATGAGTATTTGGTACCTTAATTTATATTGATAGATTTGTAATAAGCTGCTCAGTAGCACTCTGCCTTTACATCAGGCATTGAAAGCTGATTATCAGCTCTAGTACCACAGCAGAGAATTAAAATGGAACACATGATCTCAACCTCCAGCCAACAAGTTAAAGACTTGTACCCATGGATTTTTGAAGACCAGCCTATTGCATTAGAAGGCCAAGCAGTCATTAGCATGGCTGAATTAACAACACCCCTCGGACCAATGCTTGCCGGCGCCACCACAGAGGGGATCTGCTTATTAGAATTTACCGACAGAATAAGGATAGTAAAGGAATTTGATGACCTGAAGAAATCATTAAACGCCGTTATACTTCCCGGAAGAAACCGCCATACAGATCTTTTAGAGGAACAACTGAAGGAATACTTTGACGGTAGCAGAAAAGCATTTACTGTTCCCCTTCATACACCAGGCAATGATTTCACCAATGCCGTATGGGCAACGCTCAGAGAAATTCCTTATGGAACTACCTGCTCTTACAAGGTACAGTCAGAAAAGATGAATAATCCAAAAGCAATCCGTGCAATTGCTGCTACAAATGGAAGAAACAGGATAGCAATTATTATCCCCTGTCACAGGGTAATTGGAAGTAACGGCAGCCTGACTGGATATGCCGGGGGCATTGATAAGAAAAAGTGGCTCCTGATATTTGAGCGGAAACATTCAGGTACAGCAGCAGGAACGTTGTTCTAGCATAACTATTTAATCAGCAATGGAGCCGTCAGCATATAGTAAAAAGCAGCAGGCGAACTGATCTATCCCACTGCTCCATCCTAACCAAAGAAATTCTTAAAATATATTGGCAACCAGCTGCAATGCGCCGTATTTTTTTTCTGGATTAAACATTGCCGTAGCTGCAAGTGGTATGCGGTACTTGAATATTACCAGGTTTTTGTTCAGGGTAATACCTGTATTCACAATATTTGGTTTTGAACCGTAAAAGTTGGCCTGCCGACCAAAAGCAAAACCTCCCCCAACAAAAGCATGTATCTCTGCATCTCCATCCTTCCAAAGTCGGTAACCGAGCTCCGTATAGTTAGAATAGCTGTTTGATAGGTCGCCATTGCTTTTTACATGAGTATCGCGTCCTAAAATGATGGTAGTCCATTGCACGCTTAGAGGGAAAGCGTCACCAAAATCATATCCTGCGCGTACATCAATAAAATGTGAAGTGTTTTTAGGATTATAGCTGAAGATGTTAGCGTCAGGATAATCACTGAAGTTGTTTACATCCCAGATTGATAAGCTTAATCCTTTCTTTGCATAACTAACAAAATAATCAAATTCCTTGTATTCACCGTTGAAACTGCCGGCACCCCAGAAACCCGCAGTAAGACTCTTGTCTTTTGTGAGGTTAAACTGCATGTTTACATTAGTCATTGGTGAATTGGATACTTTAAACCCACGCCATATATAAACATTCCGGATCTGCATATTGAGGTCGAACGGTAATGTTTTCTTACTTGTAGTAGTGTCAATTGACTTTTCAGGATTGCCCTGCGCCTGTACCTGTGCCGTTGCATAAAGGCCAAGGCACAGCCCTAGTATAGCCAATAGGCTACCTTTAAATAGAGTTTTCATAATAATGTTTTAAGCTCTGATGTATATGAAAATTAATGGTGTAGCTGAAGGAAAAGCAAAGCTGCAATCACCGTACCTACAATAGGGCCAAAAATCGGAATCCATGAGTAAGCCCAGTCGCTTGTACCTTTACCTTTAATAGGCAAAATTGCATGCATTATCCTCGGCCCAAGATCACGGACAGGATTAATAGCGTATCCAGTTGTTCCACCCAATGAAAGCCCTATCACCCAAACCAGAAAAGCTACAGGTAAGGCGCCAACAGAGCCCAGACCTACGGGCATTTTAGTGGGTGTTATTTCTGCACCGGTAATATATAAAATGGTAAAAAACAATACAAAGGCACCGATAATCTCACTGGTGATATTTGAGATATAATTACGGACGGCCGGGCCGGTGCAAAATACCGAAAGTATTGCATCAGGTTTATTGGTAGTCCGGTTGAAGTGATCATAATACATTACCCATACCAGGAAAGAACCAATAAAAGCTCCGATAAACTGTGCCAGTATATATGGCAACACATTAGCCCATGCAAACTTTCCTGCAATGGCAAGACCTATAGTAATAGCAGGATTAAAATGGGCACCACTGTATGGTCCGGCAATAATTACCGCAACAAATACGGCCAGCCCCCATGCGGTAGTAATTACCATCCAGCCACTGTTATTACCTTTTGTATCATTTAAAACAACGTTGGCCACCACGCCATCGCCTAAAAGTATCATGATCATTGTGCCGATCAGTTCAGCCATAAAAGGAGTCATGTCGATAAGATTTATGTGAATGTTAGACTATTTTGATTCAGGTTCTGCTTCTTCAATAGACTGGGCAGCACGGATAGCCTTTTCCCAGCCATCAATTCCCTTCTTCATCTTATCCTGATCACCACCCGGAATAAATTCTTTCTCAGATTTCCAGAGCTGCTGAATTTCATCGATGTTCTTCCAGAATCCTACAGCCAGTCCTGCAAGGTACGCTGCGCCCAATGCAGTGGTTTCTACAACATTTGGCCTGATTACTTTACATCCCAGCAGGTCAGACTGAAACTGCATCAGCAGATCATTTGCTGTTGCGCCTCCATCAACCCTTAGCTCCTTAATATCCATACCCGAATCTGCTTCCATAGCTTTGAGCACATCCATGGTCTGATAACCGATAGATTCAAGTGCTGCACGTGCAATATGACCGGCGGTGGTACCACGGCTCAAACCGATAATGGTTCCTCTAACATCAGGTTTCCAGTATGGTGCACCCAGTCCGGCAAATGCTGGCACAAAGAATACACCCTGAGTATCTTCTACACTTAAAGCTAATTTTTCAACATCGGCAGACGTTTTGATAATGCCCAAACCGTCACGCAACCACTGTACTACTGCTCCGGCAATAAAAATACTGCCTTCAAAAGCATACTGGATCTTACCGTCAATTTTCCAGGCAACTGTGGTTAACAGGTTGTTTTTAGATTCGATAAATTCATCACCGATATTCATCAGCATAAAACAACCCGTTCCATAGGTGTTTTTAACCATGGCTTTATCAATACACATCTGACCAAACAACGCTGCATGCTGGTCTCCGGCAATACCTGCAATCGGAATTTTGGAAGCAAAAATGGTAGTTGTAGTTTCGCCATAGATTTCGCTCGATTGCTTAACCTCTGGCAGCATATTTTTAGGAATGCCCAGCAAATCCAGCAATTCATCATCCCATTGCTGCGTAACTATATTATACAACATGGTACGGCTGGCATTCGTTATATCTGTTACATGCACATGGCCACGGGTAAATTTCCAGACCAGCCAGCTATCAACTGTTCCAAAAGCCAGTTCACCAGCTTCGGCCCTTTCCCTTGCCCCTTCAACATTATCCAGAATCCATCTGATTTTGGTACCCGAAAAATAAGAATCAATTACCAATCCTGTTTTAGATCGGATCATATCGGTATGACCTTCTTTCTTCAGCTGGTCGCAGTAAGCCGCAGTACGCCTGTCCTGCCATACAATGGCATTGTAAACCGGTTCTCCGGTCTTACGGTCCCACACTATAGTAGTTTCACGCTGATTGGTGATACCAATCGCTTTGATATTGCTACCATTAATACCCATTTTAACCGTTGCTTCAGCAGCTACACTGGCCTGGGTAGACCAGATCTCATTCGGGTCATGTTCAACCCATCCCGACTGCGGAAAAATCTGCTTGAATTCCTTTTGGGCTACAGACTTAACCTGTCCTTTGTGATCAAATATAATTGCGCGAGAGCTTGTAGTGCCTTGGTCTAAGGCTAAAATGTATTCTTCCATAACTTAAAATTTATACTTGGTACTGATTTATAATCTAGGTTTCCAGCTTTATTACCGGTATTATTTAGTTCTTGAGTATGGCACCAGCAGGTAAGACTGGGCCAGTTTTGTAAAACTTGCTACCTGGTCTTCAATCCATGCAGCATCTTTATGTAATTCAGAAGCAATCAGCCCTGCAACTTTCGGAGCAATATCAATCGCCATTCTGGCATCTAAGAATAATACCCTTACCCTTCTTGCCAATACATCTTCCAGGTTTCTCGCCATTTCATGTCTTACCGCCCAGATCACTTCAGCTCCTATATATTCTGCCCTGGGATCAAGTTTCTCAGCCCATGCACTGTTTTCATTCTTCAATTCCAGCAATGCGGCACGGTCGGTGCCATACACATATAAATGGTCCTTACGGTCAACATTTGGTGTAGAACCATGAATCAGGAGATCTTTTGTTCTGACCGGTCTGTTTTCCAGGTTACCGACCTTGATTGCTTTATCAATCGTATCTTCAGCCATCTTTCTATAGGTAGTCCATTTCCCACCAGTAATAGTGATCAGGCCAGATTCTGAAACAATAATCTTATGGCTTCGTGATATCTCTTTGGTTTTTTCAGAACCGTCTTGCGGGGCAGCCAGCGGACGAAGACCGGCGAACATACTCAGTACATCTTTACGCTGAGGAGCCTTAACCAGGTACTGATCTGCAGTTTTAATAATAAACTCAATCTCTTCTTCCAAAGCCAAAGGCTCCAGACTATGTTCTTTAATAGGGGTATCAGTTGTTCCGACTACCAGTTTATCATGCCATGGCACAGCAAAAAGTACTCGGCCATCCGAAGTTTTAGGAATCATCAGTGCATCTTCAGAAGGCATAAATGACATATCAAGCACCAGGTGGATACCTTGACTTGGTCTGATCAGAGGTTTTTTACCCGGTTTATCCAGCTGAAGCACATCATCAGCAAATACGCCAGTAGCATTGATTACCGCTTTACCTTTCACCTGATAAGTAATTCCACTTTCAATATCAAGCGCTACCACACCTGCAATATTACCTTTTGTATCTTTGATCAGATTGTTTACCTTGAAATAGTTCAGCACTGTAGCGCCTTGTTCCAGACTGGTCTGGGCAATGTTGACCGCCAGCCTCGAATCATCAAACTGTCCATCCTGATAAACCACACCGCTATACAGACCTTTTTGTTCGATAGTTGGTATTCTGCGGATTACTTCTTTTTTACTCAGGTATTTAGCCCGGCCAAAACCTAACTTTCCGGCAAGAAGATCATATAATGTTAAACCGATGGTATAGAACATGCCACCCCACCATTCATAATTAGGAATTACAAAAGATTCGTTTTTAACCAGGTGTGCTGCATTTTTCAACATCAAACCGCGTTCATGCAATGCTTCCCTTACCAGCCCTATATCACCCTGGGCAAGATAACGTACTCCACCATGCGCAAGTTTAGTACTGCGACTGGAAGTTCCTTTGGCAAAATCAGCCTGCTCAAGTAACAGTGTAGAGAAACCACGAGATGCGGCATCCAGGGCAGCACCCAGACCTGTTGCTCCCCCGCCAACTATAATTACGTCCCACACTTTGTCCGGATCAGACAGTTCTGCTACTATTTTATTCCTTTCACTATTAATCATGGCAATGATGTTTATATGAACCTTATTTCGATTTCTTATACTAAGGTATAAAACAAAACAATTCAAAACAAATAAAAACATATAAATATTAAATAAGAAACATACGCTTAACAATTAAGTTGTATTTTCGAACTTTAACCATAAGAAAGTTATGGTATTTACAACAACTCAGTAAATACCGAAACAAAACGAAACATCAATCTAAATACCAGAATCAGTGCTTTGGCCATATATATATATGCTTTAATGTGGGTTATTATATTAATTTTGGAATCGCCAATTATAAATACAGCGACCGTATGAAAAGTTTAACAGAACGACATCAGTTCATCTTAAAGAAATTACAGGACTCTGGACATGTAAACGTTCAGGAATTAAGTGTGCAAATGAAGGTTTCTGAAGTAACCATTCGTAAAGACCTGAAACAGCTCGAAGATAAGGGTCTGCTATTTCGTTCGCATGGTGGTGCCTCCAAAGCTAACCCTTATGCTAACGACCGGCCTGTGGCAGAAAAAGAACGCTTAAATGCTCCTGAAAAACAAATGATAGCCAGGGTAGCCGCTGAAATGATAGGTCATAATGACTCGATTATCATAGCATCTGGTACTACTATGCATGCGCTGGCCCGTTCAATCCATCCTGAACAACACCTTACTGTAATTACCTCCGCCCTGAATGTTGCCCTTGAACTTTCCAGACATCAAAACGTTGAGGTACTTCAGCTAGGCGGCCAGCTCAGACAAAGTTCGTCTTCTGTAATGGGCCCTTATGCCGAACAGATATTAAATGATGTTTCCTGCAGCATGGTCTTTTTAGGTGTTGATGGGATAGATCTGCAGATGGGAATTACCACCACCAGCCTGATGGAAGCCCGCTTAAATCAAAAAATGATCGATGCAGCACAGACAACAATTGTACTGGCAGATAGTTCAAAGTTTGGAAAAAGAGGACTTGGGAAAATCTGCGGACTTGATCAAATCCAGCATATCATCACCGACAGCGGTATTTCTAAAGAAACGGTAGAACTCTTGGAAGAAAAAGGTGTGAGTGTTACAATCGCTGATAGTAAGTAATTACTATCTTTGAACCAGACCACCATAAATATGGCGCATATTACCCATTGATTGTACCAAATATATATTAACACCCGCCTCTCCATCTAATGAATAATCTAACCAGCAGTTTAAGCAAACTGTTTAATAACCGGATTTTTATCTTATCCGTATTCATCATATTGCCACTCATTACTTGCTACAGGCAATACCATTCAGGTGCACATCACAACAACTACCTGATATTTATTTATACCTTTTTCCATGCCCTGGAGCATTTATCACTATTCGCAAGATACCCGGAATATGGAGATATGAACCATTACGGCCCATTGTTTACCCTCATTATTGCACCATTTGCACTAATGAAAGAATATATAGGAATGTTCTTCTGGGAACTGCTCAATTCCCTGTTCTTATATTATGCGATCAGTACCCTGCCTATAGAATCTAAAAAGATAAATGCTGTGTATTGGATCGTGGCGCATGAACTGCTCACCGCATTATTTGCCTGCCAGATTAATCCTTCAATAACAGCTATTATTATTCTTAGTTATACCTTGATAGATAAAAAGGAGAATTTTTGGGCTGCCTGCCTTATTATGCTAGGCACCTTTATAAAACTATATGGTATTGTGGGTCTGGCATTCTTCTTTTTTGTTAAAGAGAAGCCCAAATTCATTGCCTATTGTATATTCTGGGCCGTAGTATTTTTTATTCTTCCTATGATTTTTTTTACGCCTCAATACGTTATAGGCCAATATCAGGAATGGTATATTTCACTCAGCAATAAGCAGCTTGAAAATGCAACACTCAATTCGTGGCAGGATATCTCTGTAATGGGAATGGCAAGAAGGATGACACAGAATCCTGATTTGGCAAACCTTCCATTCCTTATCCCCGGGATCGTGCTTTTTTGCCTTCCTTACCTGCGCCTGAAACAATATGGCGCACAGCAGTTCAGGTTAATGTACCTGGCCTCTACCTTGATTTTTACGGTTATATTTAGTAATTCCTCCGAGTCGCCAACTTATATTATTGCCTTTGCAGGTGTTGCAATATGGTTTATGATCCAGGAAAAATTTGATCCCTTAATCGTATCTCTTTTTATTTTTTCGATCCTGCTAACCACACTGGCGCCATCAGATCTGTATCCAAGATACATCCGTAATAATTATATTATGCATTATTCGTTGAAAGCACTGCCCTGCCTGCTGATCTGGTTATTCATCAGTTATCAAATGCTAGTTAATGACTTCACCAAAACTCTTCCCCAAAAATGAAGAAACTTATATCAGTAGTTATCCCCGCTTTCAACGAAGCAGATAATCTAACAGTTATTATAGACAGACTCGAACACGTATTCCACTCCACTGGTTATGAAGTGGAACTGATTTTTGTGGATGATGGCAGCACGGATCAGACACTCTCCATCCTTAAAAGTATAGCCAAGGTGAAAACAGATGTATTCTACATAGAGTTTTCAAGGAATTTTGGTCATCAGCCTGCGCTTAAAGCTGGTTTAGATAAAGCAAAAGGTGATTGTGTGATATCCCTGGATGCAGATCTGCAGCATCCACCAGAGTTGATTATTCAGATGCTCCAGAAGTGGGAAGAAGGTTTTGATGTGGTATATACCAGAAGACTGGAAGACAAAAAACTTTCATACCGGAAACGGAAAACATCTTCAGTCTTTTATAAAACTCTTAATCTGCTGTCGAATATTCACCTTGAAGCCGGCACCGCCGATTTTCGTCTGATGGATAAGAAGGTAATCGATATTTTTAAAGAATTTCAGGAGAATGAACCCTTTATCCGCGGACTTGTAAAATGGATGGGTTATAGCCAATATGCTATAGACTACATCCCAAGTACCCGTTACTCAGGATCCAGTAAATACAATTTAAAGAAAATGATCCGGTTTGCACTACATGGTGTAACTTCATTCAGTATCAAACCACTATATACCGCCGTTTACCTGGGCTTTGTATTTTCAATTCTTTCTATCCTATATGTACCATATGTAGTATTTGCCTTTTACGAAGGAATGGAAGTAAACGGATGGGCATCTATTATTATGACTATTGTATTTTTCGGTGGACTGCAACTGATCATTCTGGGAATCATCGGCATCTATATCGGAAAGATGTTTATGCAAACTAAGAACCGTCCTAATTACATCATCAAATCCACCAATTTATCACTGTAACATATGGTATTATTAAGTTTTGATATAGAAGAGTTTGATATGCCATTTGAATATGGGAAAGAGATAAGCTTTGATGAACAGATCCGTATTTCTACCGAAGGAAGTCATACCATATTAGACCTGCTGGCCAAACACGGCTTAAAGGCAACGTTTTTCAGCACCGTCATATTTGCTAAAAATGCCATGCCAGTCATCTACCGGATATTATCAGAAGGACATGAACTGGCATCACACAGCTACTATCACTCAGAATTCAAGAAAGAACATCTGCTTGAATCGCGTTTAGCACTTGAAAAACTGAGCGGAACTACTATTAAAGGTTACAGGATGCCCCGGATGATGCCAGTGGATGAAGCAGAAATCAGGAAAGCTGGATATAAATACAACAGCTCTGTCAATCCTACATGGCTGCCTGGCCGGTATAATAACAGGCATATCTCAAGAACATATTTTATGCAAAGCGGCGTTTTACAGCTGCCGGCTTCCGTAAGTCCAATCTCCCGTTTCCCATTGTTCTGGTTATCATTTCATAATCTGCCACTATGGTTTTACAGCCACCTCGCTAAACGTACGTATCAGAGAGATGGATATCTGAATATCTATTTCCACCCCTGGGAATTTACTGACTTGCAGAATAAAGAAAGGTTTGGTTTTCCCGGCTATGTAAGTAAAAATTCAGGAACAGATATGATCCAAAGAATGGATAAATTTATGGACTGGATAAACAAGCAAGGGTATCTCTCCAGTACCATCACTGACTTTACAGAGAAGTTACCCCGGGAATGAAATGACTATTTTCGGAAAGTAACCCTCGACTGAAAGAAATAGCTAAAGACTGCCATCAGAACAATGATTCCTGCTTCTGATGGCGTAGCCCAAAAACCCAGGTACCCTATCAGAAAGTGCAGCAAACTGTAGTGCATTAACATCGTACTAAAGGTTAATGCTGCATACAGCAGCAACTGGTTTCTGCCCCGTCCGTTTGCGGATTCAAATACCACATATTTATTCAGCAAAAAACCGACAGGGAAACTAACAGACAATGCCATTATGTATGCGGCAATATATGGGCTAATACTGATGTTCCAAACTACTAAAATCTGTGCCTTTAATATATAAGTGTAAGTCAGGTAGAATATAATAAGGTTCAAAAGGGCATTGCTCCCCCCTGTAACCCCATACCTGAATGTTTTCAAGGGGATAAGCTTTGAAAAAGGCGGATGGAAAAAATCTATAAATCGTACGATATAACTACTTGCCACAATACTTAGATTACTTCTTATTATACATTACCAGCAATTTAATAACGGTAGTTATATATTACTCTATAAGGTCTATTATTCCAGTGCAAGATAGTGTGAATCTTACTATTTTCCCTTACTAGATGTAAGTATAGATAGAGTTGGCCGTGTTAACCGTCCGTATTTAATACTCAAATACTGTAAACCTATCTACTGATCAAAAAGATGTTTGTTATAAAAATGTTCAGCTAATTATCACAATTACAGTAAACCTATATATTGATTAAAGAATGTGTACTGTCAAACTTAGGCAGAGTAGCACTATATCAAACTTTTTTATACACTGTACTACGGTATACCTACCGACCGATCAACCTGTTATGCACGAATAAATTGGTATAAACAAAAAAAGCCTCTCAGTTTCCTGAAAGGCTTTCTTTAAGATTTGGCACCGACCTACTCTCCCACGTGTTACCGCAGTACCATCGGCTCTGGTGGGCTTAACTTCTCTGTTCGGAATGGGAAGAGGTGGAC
>Ga0308164_10000587_pt1 | contig 55244 bp, 46 predicted proteins | sample PhyTR2_FD_201031 | JGI IMG/M metagenome (GOLD analysis project Ga0308164, IMG submission 201031) | Phyllosphere microbial communities from UC Gill Tract Community Farm, Albany, California, United States - DLSLT.R2 | ecosystem: Host-associated > Plants > Phyllosphere > Unclassified | place: USA... | reverse complement strand
CTCACCTACAGTTACTACAGAATCTCCCTTTACTTCCTTTTTATCAGGACTTGAACATGCCTGGGAGGCTAAAGTCAATCCCAGTAAAGACATAATGATTTTGTTGTTGGTTATCATAGCTTATTATTTTAATACAACTTATTTATACTCCATTACAACAACTAAATCTGAAGTCTGATTATCCGGAAAACACGGTTTAAACCGCGTTAAATACTGTTTATGCAGTGTATTTATACGCTTAATCTGATAAATCCGATCCCGCTATTTATACCAATTATGAACTACCAGATAACCGTTTTTTTTTAAAACTTATCACAATCCTACTAGTTCTTGCCACCAATAAATTTCTAACATCTACCTAAAAAATACGATTATGTTTTATCATTCAAAAGACCTACAATTTAACGCCAGGGTTTCGCGCCCTGACCCTGTATTCGCAAATTTGCTTTTAGAGCAGTTTGGCGGAGAAAATGGCGAACTAGCTGCAGCTATGCAATATTTTACGCAAGCATTTGGAGCTAAGTTGCCACATCCTGATAAATACGATATGTTGATGGATATCGCTATTGAAGAGTTTAGTCACCTTGAAATCGTTGGAGCCACTATTCAAATGTTGTTGAAAGGTGTAAATGGCGACCTCAAAGATGCAGCCGATCAATCAGAAATTATGCAGGTAATGGATGGCAATGCAGTAAAAGATGGAATTATCCACGAGGCATTGCGAGGCAATCCGCAGTTTGTCACTTTAAGCAGCGGCGGACCGAGATTAACCAACAGTCAGGGTATTCCATGGTGTGCATCTTACATTCATTCCAATGGCGACTTAACAGTTGATTTAAGAAGTAACCTTGCTTCGGAATCACGCGCGAAGATTGTTTACGAACATTTGATGAAGTTTACGGACGACCCTTATGTGAAAGAGACATTGTCATTCTTAATGACCAGAGAAGTAGCCCACTATAAAATGTTTGAAGCTGCGCTTGATACTATTCAGCCAAATTTCCCACCGGCAGTGTTGCAGGCCGATCCAAGATTTACCAACAAGTACTTTAACATGTCACCTGAAAAAAGTGTGCGCGGACCATGGAACCAGGGCGAAATGCCAGGAATGGGTTTACAATGGGACTATATTGCAGATCCTCTGGCGCATGTTAAAGAAACCGAAGGCCTTAGCGTAGAGGAAATCGGAATGGAAGAAAAACTCGCTGAAACCGAATCGCTTAATATTGAAATGAGTAAAATCAAAAGCGAAGAAGTAATTAGCGCTGAACCAACCGGAATAGCCCAATGGAGCGATTATTCTGATTCTGAACAGGTTAAATTGTAATACTTAAAGGTTTATGCCTGTATTGTTAAAGGTCATCTCGAATGGAGATGACCTTTGTTTTGGCATCGTCGCCATGTTACTTTATTAGCAGTATTACGAGAGAAAAATGGTAATGTATTCTAACGTGCGTTCAGCGGTATCCTCAATATCATTTCTGAACTTGCCAACGTGCGTTGGAGAAGAAACACCTATACTTTCCCTTAACTGTCTCTTATAAGCCTTTATCTCCCGGTGGTCATACTTATAAATATTACCAAATACATTTGGTTGTTTTTTATATAAAACAGAGATCACCTTTGAAAATTCAAGAAACAATTCGTTTAAGCGCTCAAACGACTCCGCTCCATCATCAGGAACTTGTTGAATGGCCTGCAATAAAGATTCGATTTTTAACTTTTCCTTGTTGTAACTCATTAGCGTAGATATACTTATATTTAAACATAAATCGTTCCAAAATGATAGTTTCTCTTCAGTAATATTTAAATTATTTATCAAGGTATAACACCTGACATGATCTTTACTGAACCTTAGCTAAAAGATACAATTTCAGGCATAGTGGCCAAGGTTTCATTCATAGCAACCAGAAAACGTTTCTGCCCTGAGACCTTAAATACAGCCGTTAAACGATCATTGTCCTTCCCTACTTCCAGTCGTTCTAGCGAAAGCCCGCTACTGCTCAATGTACTTTCAAGCAGTTGTAATTGCGAAAAGCTGGAGTCACGGAACATAATGCTGATCAGTTTTTGTTTTTGGAGCCCGGCAATCATCGCTTCTACCTTGGTTACCATTAAAAGTATGCCTAAAGTTATTCCGGTTAGCGTGAGTGCCAGTGCATGATAACCAATGCCGGTTGTCATTCCGATAGCAGCGGAAGTCCAGATTACCGCTGCCGTTGTAAGTCCCCTAACTGAAACTTTATCTTTAAAAATCACCCCGGCGCCAATGAAACCTATACCAGTAATGATGTTTGCAGAAATCCTGTCGTCAGCGCCTGCACCATGCCTTGAAACAATTGTAAAAATTGTAGAGCCCAGCGAAATGAGGATGATTGTACGAAAGCCGGCCGATTTGCTTTTATATTCCCTTTCAAAACCAATAATTCCCCCGCATATAATGGAGACGATCATCGCGATCATATCCTGTAGTCCAACACTAAAGTCCATTCCTTTTTATAATTTGATTTGCATGAACAAAACTGATGCCACAGGAGGAAACTGTAAAAGCGTGTCTTTCGGAACGGGTGCCACAAGAATGTTATGTGTTAATAAGATTATATTCATCTTCAGGAAACAGTGATATTTAAAAATAAGGTATATTTGATAACCAGGGTTGGGTTACACAATGAATAACAAACACGAACATTACGAAGCACAAAGAATAAGCGCTTTGGAATCGTATGAAATTTTTGATACCGAAAATGAGAAGGAATTTGATGACCTGGCTGCATTAGCTTCTCTTGTGTGTGACGTTCCAATTGCTTTAATTACCTTCATAGGATCTGAAATACAAAGTTTTAAATCGCATCATGGAACAGACCTGACGCAAAATATGCGTCAGATTTCATTTTGCACCCATACTATTGATGTGGACGAAGGATTAATGATTATCCCTGACGCACGTCTGGACGAAAGATTTTCTGATAACCCCATTGTAACAGGCCCAACTCAGATCGCCTTTTATGCTGGTGTTTCGCTGGTGAATGAAGACGGCTACCCTCTGGGAACAATTTGTGTATTCGATCAGAAAGCCAACACTTTATCTGAAAACCAGGTTCATGCATTAAAGACGCTGGGCCAGCAGATTATTGACAAGCTGGAGTTAAGACGAAAAGTTACCCTGTTGGAAAAAACTAACAATGAACTGCTCAATTCAAATACGCTTATCCAGAAATTTGCTTCAATGGCTGCCCATGATATCAAAAATCCGCTAAGCAATATACTTATGAGCTCTCAGGCTTTAAAGATGCGTCATGAAAAACAGCAATTCGATGGCTGTTTAAGATTGGTGGACCTCACAATTTCTTCTACAAAGAATCTCATCAATTTGGTTGATGAAATGCTGGAGTATTCTAAATCGCCTTCATCGCTTTTGGCAAACAAAAAGAAGTTCGTCCTCGTTAATTTGTTAAACAAGATTATCGGGCTCTTGCCCCTCCCATCAGGAATAAAGATCACCCTGCCAGAAAATAATCAGGAGATTTATACCTCTGTCATTGCGCTTGATCAAATCATACTCAACCTGTTAAGTAATGCCATAAGGTATAACGACAAAGAAATTGTTGAAATCGCGATAAGGTTTGAACAGGACGATGTTTTTTATAAACTGGAAATTGAAGACAATGGTATAGGTATCCCTGCCGAATATCTCGATCGAATATTTGGAATGAACTTTACTTTGGGCAATACCGACCGGAACAACAATAAAGGAACCGGAATAGGTCTTTCAACCGTGAAAGAACTGGTTACCGCGCTTGAAGGAAATGTTTACGTAAAGTCCAAACCCGGTATAGGAAGTACCTTTTTTATAGCTATCAGAAAATAACAGCTATACCGGCATTAACTTCTGATCCCTCAATACCTTTTTAATTGAATAACCACTCAAGTACCCTGATTAATTTAACGATCCCTCAATACCCTGGTTAAATGCTTTTATAAAAGCATTCTTCAAAACCCCTAAAAAGGTGGCCCATCCGCTGCTCTTCGGATCGTTCACATTCCCCTCAATTTCTACTTTTGTTGCAATCACTTTACGCTTAGGATTCTCCACTACATTGCCAAACAACCCAATCACTGCTTCTTTTGCCGCCTGTAAAATACCACCTTCTTTTTTGTCCTTCTTCCAGTCCAGCACTTTCAGGTTCTTGATAAAAGGTTTTGCATAACCCTTGATATTACCGTTGATAAGTTTTAGTTCGCTGTACATATTTAAGGTACCCCGTTCCACATCAAATTTCCCATAAGCCTTAATGAAGCCATTTAAACTCGTCATTTTCACCCCTGTCAGTTGCATATTCATATCAAAATCAGGCGTTTCTTTAAATACATTTACTTTCATATCGCCTTTTAACTTTCCTCCGCCTATTGATGTGCCCGTCAGAATGATCGTTGACGGAAGGCTACCTGCTTTCCCTTCAACATTCGCTAAATTGTGCGCAGTCATTTGCATACTATCTATATATAGGTTCACATCCGGGCTTGCAGACCGGTCCAGGTAACTAAATTTCCCCTTGTTCACCTGAAGCCTGTTAATGGTTATCGGCATAATTGCCTTAACAGTCTCCGTCCAGTGTTCCTTTGACGGCTCTTTAGACAGGTCGGCAGTTTCTTTTAAGATATAAATTACCGGGCGGTCAAGGATGATTTCGCTTACCAGTTTTCCTTTCCAGACAGACTTCCATTCTATCGCCAGATCGGCACGGTCAATGTGAAGGAAAGGATATTTACTGGTATCGGCCCTTTTCTTGAGCAACAAGTTTTGTATCACATACGCCCCTCGCAGCAATCTGATGTCTATATCATCCACATGCCCCGTATACCCCGGCAACTGGTTCAACTGCTTGTTTACATAACTTTTAACTAATGACGGCAACGCAAGGCGTATCACTATAAGTATGAGTACAACTCCAATGATAATTTTTGTAGAGGTCCTGAGTGCTTTAAACATTTTCATTCGATATGATGTAACCTGTCGGGAATAGCGTAATTAATTCGCTCAATTATTTTTGAGCAGATTCGGTAATGTTAAACTGTATGAGCTCCGTCTGCGGAGGTCCTGAAATAACCTTGCCCGAAACATCAAACCGTCCACCATGACAAGGGCAATCCCAGCTCTGCTCAGTGGCATTAAAATTAACAATACAGCCAGCATGCGTACAAACAGGACTCAAAGCAGTTACGTGTCCATCGTAATCCTTATGCACCGCCAGTTTTTTGCCCTGGAATTCAGCAACCTTTCCTTCCCCATTTTTCAGATCAGCAACAGAGTCCAGTTCTTTTGAAGTAAAACGATCAGCGATGAAGTGATATGCTACGTCTGCGTTCTCCTTAACAAATTCAGAAAATCCCGCAACCGGTTTTAGTCGTGAAGAACTATACAGTTCAGCATACTTGTTTTTAACGCCCAAAATTTCATCACTGATAATTTGTGCAGACAAAGTTCCAAACATCATTCCGTTTCCGTTAAAACCGGTCGCCATATAAATATGATGGCCAGGAACCCCCATCGGCCCGATATAAGGAAGCCCGTCTACCGGTACATAATATTGTGATGACCATCTATAAGTTATTTCATCCACATCATAGTATTGCCTTACATAAGCTTCAAGATTTTCAAATGCCTTTTCGGGATCGTCATGACCTGTTTTATGGTCCTCCCCGCCAACAATCAGGTATTTTTGGCCTTCAAGCTCATGCGTACGGAAATAATGATATGGCTCCTGCATATCATACACCAGGCTTTCAGGATACTTATCATCCTTCACTTTTACTCCAAATACGTAACTCCTGTAGGGCGCGCAGCGTAAACTGAAAGTAGTTATTCCGGGAGGAAGATGTGTGGCATATATCAAGTTAGTACCCTTTAAAAGCGTTTCACCTGCCGTTATCCCATGCATTCCATCTTCGAATTTGCTGCTCCTCACAAATGTATTTTCCAATATTATCCCTCCCAGGTCAGTAAAGGCCCTGGCCAATCCATTAATATATTTTAATGGATGAAATTGTCCTTGCTTTTCAAACTTGATAGCCATCTCGAAAGGAACGGGCACATCATTTATAGCTGATTCTACAACTGTTATCCCTGCATTTTTTGAAGATTCGAAGATCTCTTGTAACTGCTTCGTCTCATCATCGTTTTCGGCATACAAATAACCTTCTTTATATTCAAAATCGCATTCAATCTCGTATTCATCAATCAAAGCCTTGATGGATTTAAAAGCATCCTTACCTGAGTCGGCCACCTGCCTCGATGCTTCTTTACCAAAAGCGCTGTCAATCTCTGGATAGGTAGCATCAAAAAAGGTGTTTAAATGCGAACTGGTTCCACCGGTTGTACCAAAACCAATGTTCCCTGCTTCTACCACAATACATTTTTGTCCAGCCTTTTGCAGCAACAAAGCAGTAGTAATACCTGTAATCCCGGCGCCAACAATAACTGTATCAAATGTACCTGATAGATCGGTATTGGTATCAGGAGTGACAATGTGACCTTCTTCCTGCCAGGGACTCTCATTGAGACCATCTCTGGAATTTAATTTTTTATTAGTGTCCATAAGTAGGTATGTTGATTAGGCGTGTTGGTAACAAGAGGCCTGCCCTAAAGTTTTTGGAAAATATAGCGTTACTTGCCCCTGCCAGACTGCTGGATAATCGGATCAAACAAAAAAAGGATAGCAGAGGTTAGAGCAGAAATCCTCAAACAAATAGTTTAAGACTTAAATAATAAGACAAACGAAATGAAGATAACTGCTGATCAGGAAATCATAAATACTTGCGGCCAGTTGCTTATTGACCTCAAGCTTACCATTGCATTTGCTGAAAGCGCAACTGCAGGCAGACTTTGCGCCGAATTTGGATTGGTTGAACATGCCGGAACTTTTTTAAAAGGAGGTCTGGTGTGTTATGATGCTGAATTAAAGAAAACACTTTTAAATGTACCAGATGAACTCATTAAAAAATATACGCCTGAATCGCCGGAAGTGACCAGCTTAATCACAGAGGGCTTGCGAGAATTGATACCTGCTGATATTCATCTCGGCTGTACCGGACTTACCTGTCCGGGAGGAAGTGAAACAGAAGAAAAACCAGTAGGGACCATATTTATATGCGCTTTACAAGGTCAGGATGTAATTTTTAGCGAACGTTTATGGTTCCCCGGCAGTCCAGAAGAAATCATATTATCCACAGTAGAAAGCGTTGCAAAAATGCTTGTACAACATCTGGCACGGCTTAAATTTTAATCCGTGCCAGATCTTTTATGTTGAGATGTGTTTTGCTGTGATATTTTTCAAGTCGCCACCTGCCGCTGTTTCCTTTGCCGCCATGTACGGAATATGGTACCGCTCGTAAAACCGCTTCTTGTCGTCTTTATAACTCGTAACGGCACCTAGTGTATACATAGTTTTAATATAATACCATGCAAGATCTACCTGGTGCGGCTTAAAACCACTTCTGGCACTTTTAGGATAAAGGTGATGATTATTGTGCCACTCTCCAGCCACGATACCCGGCCATAATTGGTTAATGGATTTATCATTCTCACTAAAATCGGTACCCTCGCGTTGCTTGTCTTCGCCTTTCGCATGGCCTTCATAATTGAATGTACGCACACCTACTGCCCAAAATCCGGCTGCTCCAAACAGGCTGCAGGCAAGTGCATGACCACCGATAAGGTAAAATGCCCCATACCAGAATGCCCAGTTGAGCAGCCATGAAAGCACTGCAGACGAAGGCTTAACATAGGAACCCCACTTTTTATACTGCGTGTAAGTATTAGCAGTAACACCCGTATGCTGCATGAGCAACTTTACACGGTTAAAATCTGATTCACTTAAATCCTTTGCAATAGGCTGGTGGTTTACATCAGCTAAAAAACAGTATAGGAATCCAGCCTGCGCATTGTACGGGTCGCCCGGCTGATCCGATTTAGCATGATGAACGTGGTGTGAAATGACATAAATTTCTTCCGGGATTACATTTATCGTCAGGTTTTGCGTAAAAAAGCGCCAAAAATTATTCCTGAATTTATACGCGCCATGTGTACAATAGCGATGGTGCCAGATCGTACCGTGGGTACCCATAATTATCATGCTGTAAACAAATGCAGCCAACACCGTCCACCAGCTTAAAAAGTTGAAAACGAAAATAAAGAAGAACGGCATCAAACATAATACTTTCAACCAGCTAAAAAATGGCAACCAATTCCTGCGGTCGCGGAAAACATTTAACCTGTTAAAAAATTCAGTCAAAATCTCGCTTACTTTCGGAACGACAAGTTTACCTTTTGTGTCCTTCCATCCGTACGCAGGCGGCTGTAGCACGTGATCTAAAAATGGCATATAAATAGGATTAATTTAATTAGGAAGATGGTAAATATGTTCAAACATTTACAAGATGTTGAAATACACATATATATAACGAGGTAAATATGCATAAAGTTCTCCTGGCAACATAATTATTTTAATCCCATTTTAATTTTGTTTTAATGCCTTTTTAATGCCATTAACGCAGATATGGTAATGTGTTTCACTCCTCGAAGTCTTAAACGGGCAGGTAGTATGGTGCTGCAGTTGGGAATATTAGTGTCTTTGATACCTCTTATGAAATAGGTACCACCTTTTATTTTTCGGGTAATTCCGGTGCGGGGTGATGTTATTAAAGATAACCGCAACAAACAACAGGATAGCCGCGCCCGATAAAACCGGACTTAAAACATACCAATATCCCATTGAAATGATTTTGGCAGACCCGATATTTGCTATTAAAGCCGTGGCCCCACCGGGTGGATGAAGCGTCTTTGTTATTTGCATTGAAACAATGGAAACAGAAACCGCTAAAGCTGAAGATAACCAGGGTTCATTAGGGATAATCTTATGTACGGTCACGCCAACAATCGCACAGATAATATGTCCCCCCAGCAAATTCCTGGGCTGGGCTAAAGGACTATTGATAATTCCGTAAATCAAAACAGAGGAAGCGCCAAAAGAACCTATTAAAAATAAATTATCAGAAGCTGTGAAATACCTGCTGTGCAATAGTCCAATCAGCCCTATCCCAGCAAATGAACCTATAAAAGTCCAGAGATGCTCCTTAAAATCTATCAGCGTCTCTTTGTAAAAGATATATCTCGCTCGTCTGGCACTACGGCGCAACCTGCTTTTCATTAGCTGTTTATGTATGCAAACAATTAGTTGACTGTGTATTGTCGAAATGCCTCTTCATTTTTGATAGCAATCGTTTTGCCCTGAATAACAATCATGTTTTCGGCTAACAGATCATTAATGGTACGGAACAGCGACTCATAAGAAGCACCGGTAAATGAAGCAAGATCCTGCCGGCTAAGTTCTATCTGGATATAGCCATGTTCATCTACACCAAACTGACTTTGCAAAGAGAGCAAGGCCTGCGCCAACCTCCCCCTTACACTCATATGGGCAAGATTACTCATCCTTTTCTCTGATTCCTGCAATTCAGCAGCAAAAAACCGCATCAGTTTTATTACGAAAGAATTATTTATAGCCATAGTACTTTCCAGGAAATCCAGATCGATAAAACAGATGACAGCATCTTCAATTGCCGTCGCCGAGACAGGATAAACGCCCGATCCACCCAATCCTAAATGCCCTAAAACGTCTCCCTGTTTAGCAAAGCGTACAATTAACTCTTTCTCCTCATCCCACTTTTTGTGAATTTTTACCTTTCCACTATAGACGAAAAAAATTCCCTTCACCTCTTCCCCCTCTTTAAATACCTGCTGGCCTCTCTTTATACTAATGTTCTTTCTATTTATTGATATAACGGGCTTCCAGTCCTCCAGGCAAAACCGGCATAAAAAGCAGGTCTTCAGATCGCATATTTTCTGTGATTTCATCGCTACAAAAATACCTTTATATATTACACATGCAACATAATTCTATATTTTTAAACTAAAACAATCAATTTTGTATTACATTTGCAATGTTTATTGAAATCACCTTTTGCCGTACCAATGAAATATTCTACTTCAAAACGGATCTTTGAATTACAGCATACTGTCAAAAATCCGCTAAATGTCAATCCGTTTGTTTACAACAAAAATTTTCTTTTATGGACAGTCCTTGGTGTAATTGGTGGCACCATAGCAGGTATATACTGGATTATATTAGAAAATTTCACCGCTGTTCTTACTATAGTACAGGGTTTCTACGTCATTCCTTTGATGACGATTGCCGGATTGATAGCTGGCTTAATTATCCATAAACTGGGTGATCCGGGTGAGATTGATTTAATGGTAGACAATATTCATTTCAAAGGTGGCCGCCTTGAACCAAAAAATAATCCTTCAATGATCATTTCGTCGCTTATCTGTATTGCAGCAGGCGGGAGTCTTGGACCAGAGGCACCTCTGGTACAGGTAGTAGGATCAACTGGAACCTATATAGCTCGTAAATTGGGTTACAAGGGCGAAGACGTCCGTTCAATTACCATCGCCGGAATGGCTTCTGCTTTCACTGCACTATTCGGCGCACCACTGGGTGGAAGTTTGTTTGCTTTGGAAATCCTGGACCATAGACATGTTACACGTTATTATAAAGCATTTATGCCTGCACTTGTAGCCAGTTGCGCAAGTTATCTGGTTTTTGTCCTGATCACACATCTTAACCTCGGACCTACATGGAATTTCCCGGCTTCGAGCGACCCAAAAATCGGTGACATATTTTATGCAGTCGCGTATTCTTTCGCCGGAGCAGCGGCAGGATGGTTGTTTATATTTTTTGTGAAGAACTTCAAGTATATCTTTCGCAGGATAAAATTACCAGTATATTATAAGTTAACCATTGGCGGTTTCTTCCTCGGTACTATTGCCTATTATGTTCCTTTAACGCGTTATTTCGGGCATGAACAACTCGCTGAAATCATATCTGGAACATTTACCATCCAGTTTTTATGTATTCTACTGGTGATGAAACTGATTGCTATTGCTATAACAGTTACTTCAGGCTGGAGGGGTGGTTTTATTATCCCATTATTATTTGCCGGAACAGTTTTAGGATTAATCATTCACCAGATATTTCCGGAACAAAATCTCACCTTAATCACCGTATGCTGTATGGCAGCGCTTAACGCCTGCGTTACGCGAACCCCTGTAAGCATTATAATTTTACTGGGAATGATGACCGGCTATCAGAATATTGTACCCATAATTTTTGCAAGTCTCACCGGGTATTTTCTTGCACCTAAATCTCCGCTCATACATGCCCAGTTAGGTCCCGAAGGAAAAACATATCAATTGAGTAGCGAAGATAAATTGATCGGATAAATATCAATGATAAACGTATCAAGCAGTTACGAATGTACATATATCAGATAGTACAGAGACAGGTATCCCCCTGAACTTTCAGGATCATTTATTGCAAAATCTGACTGGTAACTTCTAATGCCGTCTGCAACACAGCGTTTATTTGCCCGTTCTCCCGTATCGGGGTATAGGCGAGATTGAAATACCTGATCGTTTCTTTTCCATCTACTAAAAAGATAACGGGGGCATTCTGGGCATAAAAAGGCGTCCCTGTCTCATAAACTTCGTATATCAGCTCTCTAAACCCCTGAGTAGCAAGTTCAGGCATAGCATCAAATATTGGTTTCCCAAGGATACGGTAATTGTTGCCCAAAATCTCCAGCATAACTGGATTTATAGCATCTACTACCAGGTCCTTTCCACTAGTTACCATCATAGCGACCGGCGATTGGTCAATCATGTTTCGGAACCGTGACTCGCTTTCACCAAGCCGTTCAGAAATCGTTTTCAATTTATCGTATGAACTAACAAGTTCTTCATTTGCAGCTGTAAGCTCTTCATTGAACACAGCAAGTTCCTCGTTGCTCTCCAGTTGAAGTTCATTCAAGGCCTGATGCTCCGCTTCGGTTTTTATTAAAAGCTGTTCAGCTAGTTTTTGTTTTTCAATTCGGTTTACTAAAGTAATCCGAAGTTCGAGGGCCGCCATCACCACTTGCGACAGACTTTTGATAAGTTTTTGATCTTCACAGTTAAACGTCCTCGATTTTTTATCAAGGATACATATCGTACCTATATTAAATCCGTCAGGTGTAATTAACGAGGCTGCAGCGTAAAACTTTAATCCAAAATCGCCGGTCACCAGCGGATTGGCTAACAAAGAAGCCTCATTCGCAACATCCTCAAAAACAGTAATGTCTTTATTGAGAATTGAAAGCGCACATAAACTTATACCCCTTGAACATTGCCGGACGTTTTCCATCCCAACATTTGCTTTATGGAAAACATTTTCTGCATCAACAAATGAAATCAGCGCCATTGGAACATCAAATATTTCAGTTGCCAGCTTAGCGATAGTATCAAAAGCATCCTCAGCCTGAGTATCAAGGATCTTATATCTTTTTAGAACTGCTACCCGTTGTTCATCATTATCCGGAATGATATCAACCCCAAAAGTATTCGTCATCAGCATATTAAATTAAAGGTTCGCAGTCAATTTCTATCCAATAAATATACCGCGATAATGCTCATGTATAGTACGTTATTGAATTTATACCAATTCATAACTTTAATTATAACTATTCTTCCATAAAGGAATAATTAAACATACAGGTTTTAAAAGAGGTAATATTTCTTTATCTGCGCTCTCCAATCTGCTGGCGCCACATGGAGTAATACAGACCTTTAGTCTGGAGTAAGTCATCGTGACTGCCTGTTTCTGAAACTTTTCCTTTTTCAAGAACATAGATCCGGTCGGCATGCATAATTGTTGAAAGTCTATGGGCGATCAGAATGGTCATCTGTTCCCTCCTACCAGAAATTTCTCTTATTGTTCCAGATATTTCCTCTTCGGTAATAGAATCCAGGGCGGAGGTCGCTTCATCAAAAATCAACAGCTTGGGTTTCCTGAGTAATGCCCTCGCAATCGAGATACGCTGTTTCTCCCCACCTGAGAGTTTCATCCCATTCTCGCCCAATATGGTATCAATACCATGAGATGCCTTTGCAATTAATGCAGTGGCAGATGCATTTTTCAGTGCCTCGATAATATCCCCTTCAGTAGCTTTTGGATTTACAAAAAGCATATTTTCTCTTATTGATCCAGCATATAACTGGGTATCCTGTGTCACAAAGCCAATTTGGCGGCGCAAAGGATTGTAACGTATACGTTTGGCACTTATCCCATTAAAAAGAATATCACCTTCTACAGGAAGATAAAGGCCTACCAAAAGCTTAACCAAAGTAGATTTCCCTGAGCCGGATGGGCCAACAAAGGCGATTGTCTGTCCGGTACTGATCTCAAAAGATATGTCGTCTATTGCGTTATACCCGGCAGTCTGGTGCCTGAATATTACATCTTTGAACTCCAGCCTCTCCAGGTCGTCAAGCTCAATCGAATTTTCCGGACGCGTTTCAATGCGCTTTTGCATCAGCTTATCAAATGTTTTAAGCGAGGCATCGGCCTCACGGTACAGGATAATCATGTTACCCAAATCCTGAAGTGGTGTAAAAATAGCAGTAGATATAAATTGCATGGCAATCAACTCACCATTACTCAATATTTTTCTGAATATTAACCATAGAAGGATAAACAATACAGACTGTTTAAGCAGGTTTAACATATTGCCCTGCAGAAAAGACAAAACACTTACTTTTCTTGCCTTCACCATTTCCAGGTCAAAGATCTTAAGCGTTTGCGAGTTAAGTCTTCGGATTTCCGAGAAGGTTAGACCTAAACTCTTTACCAGTTCTATATTCCGCAGGCTTTCAGTGATCACGCCTGCCTGGTTATCTACCTGACGATTAATGGAACGCTGTATTGCTTTGATCCTTTTAGACAAGAGCCCCGTCAATGATCCAAGCACCACTACACCAATAAAAAATACAGGAACCAATAACCAGTTCTTGTTAAGGCTATACCAAAGTAAAAAACCTATTCCCACAAGAGAGGAGAAAAGTATGTTAATAAACGAATTGATAAATCTTTCTGCATCGGTTTTCACTTTCTGCAAAACCGATAATGTTGTCCCGCTCCTGCTATCTTCAAACTCGTGGAAAGATAAACGCAACGTTTGCTTAAGCCCGTCGTTGAATATATCCATGCCAAATTTTGCCACAACCTTTCTGGTGGTAAACTCCTGAATAGATTTAAACAATCTTGCCAAAAATGCGATACACAGTGCAATTGCCAGCCAGTAAGTTACTGCCGCAATTAGTTTTTGTTCAGTTAAGTGGTACTTGTTTGTAGAGTAATCGTCAATAATCCTCCCAAAAATGATCGGATCAAGCAGGCTTAACAGCTGGGCACTCGCTGCCAGTAACAGTGATAGAATAATAAGGCCCCTCCGCGGGACCAAATATTTAAAAAGTATCTTCATATATTAAGTTTCTCCTCCTCTATATCGAGACGTCTTAAAAATTTCCTGATCACTTCATCATCCAGATGTTGATTTGCTGTATTTTTTAGCAGCCACTGCCTTTGTTGCGCAATCACATCCAGATAAATGGTTTTAACTTCCTCCGCGATCACCGTGTCGTCTGCCAGCCTGCCGCTTTCTTCAAGTTTGCCTATAAACTTTTGTAATACATGGTGTTCATCAACCTGTTCGGCGCAGTTCGTCCGCAAGTATTTTACAGCATGGGCTGATAGTTGCTTTTTGATATAAATATCTGCTTCTTCTTCAGGCAGGTAATCATCCCATTGGGGCAGTTCAATTTTACTGATAAGGAATGGAAGTGTAAGGCCCTGGACTACCAAAGTGGTTAATATCACAACGAAAGTGATAAAAAGTATGAGATTACGCTCCGGAAAAGCAGTCCCATCTGCCAGTTGTACCGGTATGGACAAGGCTGCCGCAAGCGAGACCACCCCCCGCATTCCGGTCCAGCCTAATAATAACGGGGTTTTCATTCCAGGGTTGCTGGCATCTGCAACAGTGATAAAGTTACGGGCAATCAGCGTGGTAATCACTGCCCCAAATGCTGACAGGATTCTTGCTACAACCAGCACAGCGGTAATCATAAGTCCATAACAAATAGCCGAGGATAGGCTTACCTCGCCAAGTCCAGATACAATCTCTGGTAATTCGAGGCCTATCATCATAAAAACCAAACCATTCATCACAAATATGAGGCTCTCCCATACATTCACACCCCGCAAACGCGAGCTGCTGCTTAAGAATTCATATCTATGGTAGGCCTGTAATAAACCTCCGCTTACTACCGCGAGCACACCCGAACTATGAAACTCCTCAGCAGCTATGTAGATAACGTATGGGGTAACAAGAGTAAATACTGTATCCATACTGGCGTCGGTAGGCAAGTGTTTATGCGCCTTCATGAATATCCAGGCTACCAGTAAACCAATGCCAATACCCCCGACTAACATCCAGCTAAAACTTAATGCCGCTTCATACCATACGAATTGGCCGGTTGCTACAGCGATCAGGGCAAAGCGGAAAATAATCAATGAGGACGCATCATTCAACAGGCTTTCACCCTCTAAAATCGATGATAGTCGTTTGGGCACCTTTACAAATTTTAATATAGCGCCTGCGCTAACAGCATCCGGGGGTGATACAATCCCGCCCAGCAAAAATCCAAGCGCTAAAGAAAAGCCCGGTATATAACTATTTGCAAAGAAAGCCACTGCCATGGCTGTAATGAATACTACTACAAAAGCGAAACTGCTGATAATCCGCCGCCACCGCCATAATTCCTTCCAGGATATTGCCCAGGAGGCATCGTACAATAGCGGCGGTAAAAAAATGAAAAAAATCAATTCCGGATCTATATGCAGCATTGGTATGCCCGGGATAAAGCTGATAAGTAAACCGGCAACCACAAGCAATACCGGATAGGCTATTTTGATTTTGTTGGCCAGCATGATAATCAATACAATGGCTACAATCAGGCTGAGGTAAAATGGAAAATTGTCCAGCATTTGTTTCGAGGGTTAATTATGACCTAACAATATGGCTTGGCATAAGCCTGATACAAGTTTACAATAAACCATTTAAATAAACCCGGTTGCGAATCAAATATGAACAAAAATCAAATACGTTATCAACTGATATCAAACACCATTTTATTTTCAGTATATATTTTGAGTTTACATGATTTGGAATTAAATTTGATCGATAAGTTATTTTATTAATCAACAAGAACATGAAAGAGATTAGGACATTCGAAGATTTACTGGTAGAAGAAGCTAAGATTGAAGGAATACTGGCGAATCAGGAGCATTTGATTAAAAGGTTTGTCACCAAATTCAACTTTAACAACCGCCAAATTATGCTTCTGCTGAACGTAAACCTGGAGCTTATCAAAAAAGTAAGAAAGGGTATCATAGGGTTGGCCAATTGATCAGGTGATCCTTGTAGTATCCAATGGCACCACCCATTCCGTATTTTTACAACGGCTGCATTTATGTTCTGCTGCGTCAACCTGCTCCACGTTGCCACAAAAAGTACAGGCGTACTGCCCCGGATTTTCCACATTCCGGGTTTTGTGTGCATATACTTTAGGCCAGACTGGAAGTCCAGGACGTACTTCATCATCAGAGAAAAACATAAAACTAATGGTACCATTGGTTTCCAAAACTGCAGTTTTAACCTGTCCCAGGTGTTCTACATTTTGCTGACGCAGCTCAGAAAAAAATTCATCTTTAGCATAGGTACGTTCGCTTCCATCAATCATTGCAAATGATCCGTTTTCAATAATATAGATGGGCGTACCTTCCAGAATATCTTCAAATTTCTCGCTCCTTGCGGCAATCCATGTAATTAAACGGTAAATCAGAACAACCGTAATAAACACCAGAATGGCCGGGATAATTGGTTGGGTATCGTTAAACATTGGATCTCACGCAGCAGATCCCAGACTAATAATAATAGCTACCTCAAATATTGACAGTTGACGAACGCCTTTTTTCCCCGAGGCCCTCAACGTAACCAATACCAGTATAAACATGATAAACGTCCTGAAAAGAATTTCCAGTGCGAAACTAAAATCAAGGTCCTTTAAAAATATGCTGTAGTAATCCATAATTAGACTAACCGCAAAGCGAAGATTTTGTTTATTCTACCCTCATTGTGAGCATATTGATACAATCATTATTAAGGGATAAGTGGATCAACACTAGAGTAAATGCTGAAGAAAAAAAGATATCAGGCGAGTCCACATTTACTATCTCTTCCTTTGAAGAGCTCAGAAAGCTCGTCGCTGAAACAATTAAGATCAATTTCTAGCCTGAAAGGAAGTTTAAAAAAGAACATTCCAGGGTGCGCCCTACCATTAAGAGCAGGCGTACCCTGGATGTTGCTAAACGTAACGCAGCTTATTCTGTGTCACTTAGACCAGTTTCCAATTCGTCCTCATCCCTGTCGAAACCTTTCGATGTATCCCTGGCAGCCATTTCCGGATCTGCCGCATCTTCATCTCTATTGTTTACTCCTGCAGTTGCCGGTGAATCTGCTTTTGGTTTATCTGCCTGTTGCTGTTGTTCATCCAGGGAGCCCGGGTCATGCCCTTTACTGCTGTGAAATGTCTCGTCTGTATTCATAAATGATGAATTTAGGTACGCTATTACTTGTTTACTGTAGCCTGAAGCGCAGTTGCCTCAGTTAAATGTGAAGTTAAAGAAGGTAGTTTACTCGAGGCAAAGGCCCTCAGGTCGCCGTCCCGCACTCCGTCCCTACCTGAGGCCGTGGTAAATAAATTAATTGCATCCTGATGAGAAGCAACCATCACACTTGCAAATTCCTTGTCAAAATTTGCTGCAGTTGCAGCGTTCAATCTGTCTAAGTTCGCTTGCTCCTTGGCCTGTAATCCCGTTGGAATGGTCCAGCCTTTCGATTGTGCCAGGTTTGTCATTTCAGTGCCTACCGCACCGTGATCCATCACCATATGCTGACCATAGTTTTTTACTTCTGCCCTAACGCCTTTTATCAGGGCGACAGCGCCGGCAGAAATTTCAAAGTTATTACTGCTAGAGGCTTGTGTAACAAACGTCTGGTTATCCATTGGATAATCGTCATTATCTTTAGAACAACTTTGTAGGCTCAACGCCGAGCCGAGCACTAATAAAACTAATAATTTGTAATTTTTCATAATGTAGATATCTTTTGAGCCCTTAACTCAATAGCATCTAAATTGTTCGTAAGCAAACTACGCGATCTTAATAGTAAAAATACAGGCCTTAGCTCAACAAGCCATTCAACATGGCAGATTTAATCAATGCAGCAGTATTCTTACTGCCCATTTTGTTCATCAGGGACATCCTGTGTCCCTCTACTGTCCTTTTACTTAGAAATAGTTTATCTGAAATCTCATGATTTGATAACCCCTCCGATATCAGGTGAAGTATTTCTGCTTCACGCGAGTTCAGGCTGAAGGTTGTTTCAGGCTGAGGAGGAGATAATTGGGCTATCGACTGCTGGAGTAAAGTAATTGAAAACGCAGCACTCAGATATTTTTCACCGCTGTATACATGTTTAATAGCAAAAATCAGCTCCATAGGCTTGATATCTTTACTCAAAAAGGCCGACGCACCGTTTGCAAACATTTCTGCTATAATAGTTTTATCTTGTATCATTGATAAAATTATCACTTTAACATGCGGGTACTTTTTGCTGATCTCCCTGGTTAATTCATTACCGTCCATATCAGGCATTACATAATCTGTTAGCACAATATCAACGTCTATGCCTTTCTCCAGCATTTGTAGAATTTCAACACCAGAGCCGGCTTCTCCAGCAATATTAAACATTGACTGTGAGCCGAGTATCAGTTTGATCCCTTGTCTTACAACAGCGTGATCATCTGCGAGTAATAGGTTTATCATTTTGTTTTTATATTATTTTTTTAGGGATTGACAAATAGCAAAGGCAATTTCTTTTACAGGAAATTGCCTTTGCTTGTAATTACAGCTACCTTTTACAGCAACTTTCTGCCCGAGCGCTTAAAGAAGCCACGGTTTATTAAAGCATCAGCATTCGGCTGATCCGGATTTTGCTGTCCTGATTGGCCTGATTTTACCTGTTGCGACTGACCAGAGGCACCCTCTGCGGCTGAAACATTTCCAGTACGGGAACTGTGTGGATTTTTAACCCTTTCCCCTTTTGCGTGATTTTCCATAATATCCAGCTTTATATTTGTACTACCTTATTAACAGATTGTTAACACATAAAGTTTAATATATTTATTAAATTATATATGAGAAGGATTGCTCTTTCCCATGGTGGTAAATACGTAACCGCGATTAAAATACCGGGATTGCCAAAGTACACTACCTGAATCCAAATCCTGTCAATCAATTGAATACTTTAGGTGTTACCTTCCCAATTAAGAATCTCACTTATGTATACACTTGGCATCAATGCTGTATTTCACGATTCTTCTGCATGTATTGTAAAAGACGGGGTTTTGCTCGCCGCAGCTGAAGAAGAACGTTTCACCCATATCAAACACGGTAAAAGACCTGTTCCCTTTTCCACCTGGGAACTTCCGTTCACTGCAATAGATTACTGTCTTCGAACTGCAGGGATACATTTGAAAGATGTTGACCACATTGCTTATTCATTCGACCCCGAATTGCTGATTACCGAACAACATTCAGGCGATCCCTTTACAACCATTCCATTTTATACACAGCCAGAGAGGAAACACAACCACGAAGAAAATCCCTGGCAAAATCTGTTTCTATCGTCAATCCTCAATGCACCGGCCCAACTGAGGGATGGTTATCCTCACCACCTGCAAGATCGGTTTAAAGGATGTACCTCAGCCGACTGGCAATGGCATTTTGTAGATCACCACGTGGCACACGCTGCAAGTGCTTATTTACCCTCCCCTTATATGGACGCGGCAGTGATGACCATTGACGGACGTGGGGAGACAGCTACAACAACATATAATATAGGAGAAGGCAACACACTCACCCGCATCGCGCAGGTAGACATGCCGCATTCCCTGGGCTTACTGTATGAAAAAATGACCGATTATCTTGGATTTCTGCGCTCATCAGATGAATACCGCGTAATGGCATTGGCTTCGTATGGAAAACCAATATTTGCCGATGTTTTCAGGCGGATGATTACTGTTGGCGACAATGGTACTTACACGATTGCAGATGCAAATTTTGAAGATCTCTTTGGTCCGGCTCGTTTGCGTAGCGAGCCTTTTACCAGTCATCATTTCAACCTGTCGCATTCCCTTCAGCTGGTACTGGAAGAAACTGTACTGAAACTTTGCACATGGTTGTATGACGCGACCAAAAAAGATACCCTGTGTTTTGCAGGTGGCATTGCCTTAAACTGTGTACTAAATGCAAGGATCCGCGACAAAGGTCCTTTTAAAAATATTTGGGTACAACCAGCCGCAGGTGATTCAGGTACTGCACTGGGCGCAGCTTTATGGATTGACAGCCAGAAAAGAGAAAGTCAAACCAAAGATTTCATTATGGACCATGCCTATTGGGGGCCTGAATACAGCGACCATGAAATTGAGAAATTTCTCAAATGGGTCAAAGCACCTTATCGGAAAATGAATGATGTTGCAGAAGAAACCGCAGCACTCCTTGCCGAAAATAAAATCATTGGCTGGTTCCAGGGCAGAATGGAATTTGGTCCCCGTGCGCTGGGTAGCAGGTCAATCCTGGCCTCTCCTATTGATCCAGATATGCAAAGCAGGCTCAATGAGGTAAAAGACAGGGAAGATTTCCGCCCCGTGGCGCCTGTTGTATTGCAGGAAGATGCAGCAGAATGGTTTGAAGGTGCAAAAGAATCACCCTACATGCTCTTTATTTATGATGTTGCAGAAGGAAAAGCCAATAAAATCCCTGCTGTGAGGCACACCGATGGAACGGCAAGAATTCAAACCATCAACGAAAACCAGCACCCGCGGTATTACCAATTGTTAAAGGCCTTTAAAGCGAAAACGGGCGTTCCCGTTTTGGTTAACACGTCTTTTAATACACTGGGAAAACCTATTGTCTGTACCCCAAGGGATGCACTGGAATGTTTCTGGTCATCTCCGTTTGACGCATTGGTGATAGGTTCATTTGTAATAGATAAAAAGGATGCAGATCAGAATTTCAGTAGTAATTCCTACTTACAAGAGGCCGAAGCTGTTAATTAAATGCCTCAATGCCCTGGCAGAACAGTCGCTGGACCACAAAGATTTCGAAATTATTGTAGTGTCTGACGGACCGGATAGTAAAACCGGAGATGCCTTAGACAGGTGGTGCAATGAAAATAAACTAAATCTGGTTTATTTGCAAAACACTGAGCAAAAAGGTCCGGCTGCCGCCAGAAACAAGGGCTGGCTCAATGCCAGGGCAGAATGTGTTGCCTTTACTGATGACGATTGTATTCCTGATAGAAACTGGCTGCAGGCGCATGTGGAAAATTGCGAAAGTGAGAAAGACTGTGCCTTTACTGGAAAAACCATTGTACCAGTTTACGGAACACCCTCCGATTTTGCACTCAATACCACTCATCTGCAGGAAGCCGAATTTATAACGGCAAATTGTGCCTGTTCAAAAAGATTACTCAAAGTTTTGGGTGGGTTCGACGAGCGTTTTAAAATGGCCTGGCGCGAAGACAGCGACCTGCACTTCCGCTTGATGCGCAGCGGGATTAGTATCCTCAAATTAAGTGACGCAGTAGTTGTCCATCCTGTGCGCGCCGCACCATGGGGCATAAGTATCAAAGAGCAGAAAAAGGGGCTGTATGATGCTTTGCTGTTTAAAAAGCACCCTTGGCTTTACAGGACTAAAGTTCAGCCACATCCCCTCTGGAATTATTACTTCACACTTTTACTGTGGTTGCTGTTCATCATCTCGTTATGGAAAAACCACAATGCCGGTACTATATTGTCGGCACTGGTGCTCAGCCTGGTTATCGGTTTCTTTTTCTATAAAAGAATCAGGGCCACTAAAAAATCTGCTTCTCATCTTGCCGAAATGCTCGTAACCACTATTTTCATTCCCTTTCTGTCGGTTTACTGGAGGGTATATGGTTCAATCAAATTCCGCGTATTTTTTATATGATTAAAATGGTCAGTAAAAACGAAATTAAAAAGATAGCTGTATTCAGAGCCCTTCAACTCGGCGATCTGTTATGTGCCATCCCCGCAGTTCGGGCACTACGTGCCGCTTTTCCAAATGCCGAAATTACCCTTATCGGATTGCCCTGGGCAAAAGACCTGGTTGCACGTTTTAACCAGTACTTTGATAAATTCATCTCCTTTCCAGGATATCCGGGCCTGCCAGAGCAACCATTTGACGCTTCAAAATTTGAAGAATTTACAGAAAAGGTGATTGCTGAAAAATACGACCTTCTCCTGCAGATGCAGGGCAATGGAACCATTGTGAACGAGATGCTCAAAACACTGCGACCACAGATTTTTGCCGGCTTTAATCCCACAGAGGATGTAACAGAAGATAATACGCGGTTAGTAAGATACCCTGATTACGGTCACGAGATCGACCGCCACCTGGCACTGATGTCTTTCCTTGGCATCCCTTCCCAGGGTACCCAATTAGAATTCCCCCTGCTTCCCCAGGATCAGGATGAATCAGAGAGAAGCGGCATTAATCCTGGAGCTAAAACTTACGTCTGCATTCACCCGGGTTCACGCGGAACCTGGAGACAATGGCCTCCGCTTTTTTTTGCCGCTATAGGTAATTATTGTAGTTCTTTAGGTTATACCATTGTGCTCACAGGTACTCCCGGCGAAATGGAAATCATCAACCACGTCGCTTCCCTTTTACACGAAGACCCAATAGTTGCTGCCGGACGAACCACTTTAGGAAGTTTGGGTGTGCTCATTAAAGAATCAGCAGCCATCATTTGTAACTGTACCGGCGTTTCCCATGTGGCATCAGCCCTCAATGTACCGGCCGTAGTTATCAGCATGGATGGTGAGCCCTGGCGTTGGGCGCCGAAAGATTCAGCGGTTCAGCGTTGCGTAGACTGGACCAGAAACCCACAATACAGCGCTGTTTTCCAGGAAGTAACAGCACTGTTTAACGAACTGAATGAACCGGAAAAAGTAGCTCTTTGACGGATTCTACAACATCTTGTGGTGCTGGCGGTGCCGTAGTGCCAGGGTAATACTTTTCATTCACAAATCTGATCACCTGGTTGCGGCTTTGTAATTCTGTGGGAACACTGTATTCCAGCAGCTCATGCTCAGTCATCCAGGGGCTATGCTGCGGATTGGTTTGCGCATATAATACTACAACAGGTTTTTTAAGGGCGGCGGCAAGATGTATAGTGCCGGTATTTACCGATATAATAATTTCGGCGACATTGATCAATGTGGCAAATTCCTCAAGACTGAATATGCCCGCTACAGCAAAAGCCCTCTCTCCAATACCATTTGCGATCTCAAGGGCCTGTCCTTCCTCACCGGCAGATCCGGTCAATAAAAGCTGAACTTCTGGTATAACAGACAAAAGTTGTTTGCCTGTCGCTATCCACAGCTCTTCCGGATACCTGCGTTTTTCTTCACTCACCCCTGCATGCATAATGATAACAGGCCTGGCAGGATCAATCCCCATCGCTTTAAGCTTTGCACAGAGCTCGTCTCTAACCGACGGATTTATTGACAGCCGCAGTGATTCGTCTTCTGTATCTGCACCGATCAAACGTACCAGGTTGAGGTCGCGTTTTACCTGGTGGTCAATGTAAAAATAAGGTTCTGGATCTGGAAACCACTCGCTGAGCAGGTGGTAAGGGTTTTCCCTGCAATACGCCAATCTGAGGGGAATATCCGCCAGATAGGCAAGCATAGCGGTCGCAAGAGTCTGCTGACTGTATACATTAAATATAATACAGCCATCAAACTGCCGTTCTTTCAGCAAAGCGATGAGTTTTTGCATTTCCCCGGGACCACAATCAGGCCCAGCGCCAACCCATGGGAGCCGAGCTACAATTACATCATCTATATCAGGGATTAACCTGGCTACACCTGCGGCGCTGGACGATGTTAAGACCGTGATCTTACAACCAATTGTTTCTTTAACCGCAGCAATTGCAGGTGAAGACATCAGCAAATCACCCATGTTATCGGCACGGATGCATAAGATATTTTTGCAGCCAGACCAGTTATCCTTTAAAGACCCGTTGCCTTTGTTTACGATTTCCCCCGCGGCCATCATCCCTCCGTATGGTTAAAGAGAAGGTCCTTTTCGCCCTTCCTGCCTTCAATTTCGATAATATAGGCTGCTGCTGCATCAATGTGCGGTACAAGTGCCTGCGGAATACGAAGATGAGAGCGTATCCATTCTGTTTCATTTCCATTATTGATCATGATACTTTTACAGCCTGCGCGATGTCCAGCTTCAATATCATTCAGAATATCACCGATCATCCATGACGAGGATAGATCGATATCCAGTTCTTCCGCTGCCGTGTAAAACAAGCCGGGCAACGGCTTTCTGCAGCTACAGTAATTCCCTTCGCCTACGCCTGCCTCGTGTGGGCAATAATAAAACCCGGCAAGCTCAAGTCCATTTTCAGCAAACAAACTCTTTAGCTTAAGCGACACAGCCTGCACCGCATCATGATTAAAAAATCCGCTGGCAATACCAGACTGATTTGTTATCACAACAAAGATGTAACCTATTTCTCTTAAGGCCTTCAAACCCGAAACGCAATGTTCAGACAAGTGAATAAGGCTGGTATCTACATTATAGGGTATATCAGGAATCAGCGTCCCGTCTTTATCCAGAAATATTGCTTTTTTAACTGCCATATTTACGTGTATGCTTCACCATAGGAATGATATTTAATACCAGGCTTTCCGTCATCAAATCCTGAGGCACTTTCTGCGGTTTTGCCTGAGCAGAACTTTTAACAATTGTATTTTGCTCAAAAATACGTTGGTACAGAGCGCTCACTTTCATCGCCACTTTCTGCCAGGTAAATCTTTCTAAAACATGCTGTTGGGCCTGTAGGCCCATATATTCGCGCAGGCTTTCGTTTTCCAGCAACAGTTGCATACGGTCCTTCAGCATCACCGGTTCATTTGGAGGCACCAGCAGTCCCGTTCTTCCGTCAGCTACCGTGTATTTGATTCCGCCTACATCTGCACCAATTACCGGCGTTCCGCAAGCCATTGCTTCAAGAGGTGTAATCCCAAAGGGTTCGTACCAAGGCGTTGTAATAAAAAGATCTGCGGCACCATAATAGTATTTCAGCTCGTTCCGGTCTTTGCGGCCTGCAAAAACAACCCGGTCGGCCACATTCAATTCCCTTGCCATCGTCTTCAGTCGTAACATTTCCGCATCTTCCGGGCTGCCCGGTCCCGCATCTTCACCGCCTACAATAATCAGTCTTAGCTTACGGTCGGCCATAAAAAGTTGAGAAAACGCATTAATCACATTATCAATGCCTTTCCGTGGAACTAGCCTGCCTAACTGAAGGATAACGTGTTCATCATCTTCCAGCCCCAGATGCTTTTTGCACAGCGATTTTTTTAGCGGGAAAAATTCCCTGGGATTAAAACCACATGGAATCAACACAATCCTGTCAGGATCGGCATGGTAATAATTTTCCAGGTCTTCCATATCCTGTGGACATTCAGCAATAACGCGGTCTGCACAGCGTACAATTTCTTCTTCAATTTGTACCCTTTCAGGCGGAAACTTATCCTGATCCTTTTGATGGATCTTTCTCACATGGCCCAGCGCATGGAAAGTGATCACAAAGGGAATACCCAGAACTTGTTTCAGTTGCATCGCTACCATGCCAGACATCCAGAAATTGGCATGCACCAGCCGGTAGGTGATTTCTTCAGTCACTATAAATTCGAGCATATTCTCCCCAAATTCAGCCATAAAATCCATTATATCTTCCTTTGGTATGCGTTTCACAGGTCCTGCCTTTACATGGATCACCCTCAATCCCGGTTCCACCTTTACTACAGGCGCTGTTACGGGATCTTCCCATCTTGTAAAAATATCAATGTCAAAACCCAGTTTTAACAGTTGCCTGGTCAGTTCCCCAACATACACATTCTGGCCTCCGCTATCTGTACTTCCCAATGAAACCAAAGGAGAGGCGTGTTCGCTGATAAAAGCTATTTTTTGTCTCATGCGCTCAAATTTTCATGTATAACCTGCCGGAAGCAATGTTCCCATTCAGTAGTAAACCTTTTAATATTAAACCGTTCCGATGCATATTCTTTAGCGTTATTACCCATTAGTGTAGCAGCTGCAGGATGGTCCAGCAGGTATTTCATCTTTTCGATCAGTGTTCCAATATTCGTATCTACATATCCTGTCTGCCCGTTTTTAATGGTCACAGCCATCTCTGTAGTGGCCAGGCCCACAACCGGCATACCAGACATCATCGCTTCACACACGGCCAGGCCCAAACTAGTATAGCGGATTGGATTAAAAAAGAACCGGTATTGGCTAATAAAGGATGGCAGCCTTGGATGGAGCACTTCCCCTATACCCAGATCACCTGTATTCATGCCCACCAGGTCGAGGGGAATTTCTTTACGCACCTCATTAAAGATGTCAAGTCCCAGCAGCCGTCCCCTCGAAGGAAGGTTATTTATTACAACAATTCCTTTATTCAGGTGCCCGCTGTATGGTGCAGGTGGTACAACAACCCCATGTTCAATAACCCTTGTACGCTGCCCGTTATTATCCCACATCATTTTATTAAAATGCGTTACATGAACCAGCATTACTTCCGGATCATTTACAGGATGCGGGGCATTCGTTGGATGGTCCCAGGGCGGGTCGTGCTCAAGAAATATCCTGGGCAGTTTGCGCTGGGCTTCTGAAAGCACCTCCATCTGGTCGCTGAAATAATTTTCATCCGTTTGAAAAAGGATAAGGTCAAATTCCATATTCCGCACTTCCGCAGCCGGAACCTCCTTTACATTATCACCAAAAGGAAATGTTTCACCCCGGCCGTAATATCCTTCTGATTTTGAAGAATTAACTGGTATAAAAATATCATGGTTACCCTGCGAAAGGTAAAAGAGGTAACTTCCATGAATGTGCCAGGTAAAAATCCTAAGCTTGTCACCTGTTGAATATTTTGGCATAGTTCAATGTTATTTTGCTGCTAACGAACGAAGCGGAATCAATGTTTGTCCTTCCAAAACCACATTGGCGCAAACCTGCAGGTACTGTGGTAAAGACGCTTACAGGTGTTTTTATCATTATCTCTGTTTAGGGACAACTATGCGTGTTTTGAAGCACGTTTTGAATGCACTTACCAAAAAAACAGGCACATACGCTGCAAGAAGAAACAGTAGTTTACACCGAATAACAAGTAGTATTAACCAGAAACACCTTAAACACCGTGGCAATTACTCAATCACAGATTTACCTTACAGCATTTAAAACTTTTCCTTGCTTTAAGCCTTATTCCAAGAAATTTTGATAGCATAAAACCAAAAAATCTATTAAAACCAGAAAAATATGAGACTTAAATTCTTAACAATGCTGGCCCTATCCGGAATGGTGTATGCCAGCTGTAGCTCAAATAAAAGTGGAGACGCAGATAGCAGTGCAACCACAAGTGATACTGCAATGGTAGATACTGCGATGACTGATACAATGACCAACAGTTCTGGCCAGGTCGACAGTATATCTTCTGGTGTTTCAGGCAGTGGAAAAGGAAACAATGTTGCCGGTGCCGGATCTGCTTCAAACGATATGGTACCCAATGGCACGGGCACTACCGGAACAAATACCGGTTCAGGAAAAGGTTCTGTTACCGGTACCGGAAAAGGGTCAACACCACCTAAACCTTAAACGCTACGCCACTCAAACCTTAAAATTACGTAACTTCAATCTCCGGTGCAGGGAACTATGTGTTATCCCTGCACCGGATTGACATACAACACCCGGCTATCATCTAGGCGCTATTCCATTGTCTTTCTGTTAAATACTAAATTTGCCTGGCAAAAATGGGCATCACCTACAATTATTTTAACAAAACGCAAAGAATTTAAAACATTTGAGTTTAAACAGAGTTTATGCGATACACGTTTAACTGTTTACTAGTTATTAACCTGCAAAACTCAACCAAATGATAAATGTACTGTTAGCCGAAGACCACACAATAGTACGGGATGGCATCAGACTTCTGCTTGAAACAGATCCGAACATTCATATTGTTGCCGAAGCTAAAAATGGGGATGAAGTACTTGAAAAACTGGCTGCAGAAATAAAAGCAGATATCTTTCTTACCGATCTCCAGATGCCGGGTATGGATGGCCATGAACTAATTGCCGAAATCAGGGCGAAGTACCCTGGCATGCCGGTTATCGTTTTGTCTATGATGGATACTGATACGCATGTGTCCAAAGCATTTGAAAATGGAGCATCGGGCTACCTGTTAAAAAACATTGGGGCCGAAGAACTCATTTATGGTGTAAAACACGTATACCACGGAGGTAAATATATCAGTGCAGAGCTTTCACAATCTTTCTTTGAAAAGGCGAGAAACGTTTACAAAGTAGGTAGGGCACAGCAGTCGCTCATCGCTTTCAGTACCAGGGAGATTGAAATCCTGTCACTAATAGGTGACGGTTTAACAAATAGCGAGATGTCAGAGAAACTGTTTCTAAGCAAACGGACAATAGAGGGTCACCGACAGACTTTAATTGATAAAACCGGAAGCAGAAACACGGCTGCATTAGTTAAATATGCTGTACTAAACGGAGTGATTAAATAACCGTATTTACCGCAATAAAAATCGATATTTTGCCAATAATTTCAGGTATTAATACATAGATCCACGTTATGACATTGTCTTATATTTATCCCGGTTTCCGGATGGAACCAGGCAAAGAATGTTATACAGGGTCTCATCTGGACGCTTTGCCATTAAATAACAAATAATAAGGAAATTATATCTGATTTAATGCATCTACCTATGAATTAAGTTTGATTTGGTAAAAAGGGGTGACTGTTAGTTGCCCCTTTTTTATTGCGTTGCAGTTATTAGTTTAACAGGCTTCGCTGAAAAATTAGCACCCCTGTTTCGATGCTGCCTACCGCTGAAACGCGCTAGAAGGCATCGAAACAGGGGTACTAATTTTTTTTAGATATCCAAACCAGTAATATTTCATATCTGAGGATCCGCCAATGTTTAAATGGAAGAATCTTCATCCTAAAACCTTTCAATAGCTACACCAAATCTTCAAGCACCAATCTAACGAAGGATTTTTATCCGCAAACCTTCCACTATCCACACGAAATCACCAAGCACCAATCTAACGAAGGATCTTCATCCGCAAGCCTTCGCTGTGTGCATTGAATTCCGGTGCGTACATACATTGCACGCTAGCCGTCCCGGCAGAAAAACTTCCCGGCTGCGCTACTCTCAGTTGGTACTCAAACACGTAATTTCCTTTGTTCAGGCGACTGATGAAAAAGTTGGTCGCCACATCTCTCGTTACCTGGTAATAGGATAATCCATCCTGATACTTATAAGATGATAAGGCATCCACTGGTTCGGTACCCGCTGGTCGCATATCTTTCAGATGTACGTATTCGTAGTCCCGGCCAGCTTTCAAATAGACAATCACTTTCATCAAATCACCGGTTTTAGGCTGATGGGTGGCATCAACAGCGGTTGCCACTGGTCCCGAGCCTGTGTTTTTCATAATAAAGTATTTCCGTTCCAGATGGATGTCAGTTGCGGAAGGCGTAATTTTATCCATCTGCTCCAGATACTGCCAGTACATTGCACCCCAGCTTACAGAGTTACCTTTATTAGTGATCGCAATTTTACCATAATCAGGCTTAATTTCCGTGCCTGTCCAACTTGTTTTCAAATAGCCTGAACCGGCTTCTGCTTTAATATCTGGTTTCAATTGTTTTAACGGTGTGCCATTCAGGCTAATTTCCGATGGAGCATCCGCCAATAGCCAGTCTCTTTGTTTCATTAGCAGTGCATAACAGGCCGCAGCGGTTGCCTTGGTAGTCTTCCAGTTATTGGTTTGTTTATCACGAAGCAACCAAATCTTCATCTCCTCAATCTCTTTTGAATAATTTCCCGCTTCTGTAAATAATGCGATCATCAGGGCCTGAGTTTCCACGGGCGACTGGTACCAGTAGTAACCGCGCTGGTTTTTGGCCCATGACATGCCCATGTCGGCAGACGATTGTGCATTTTCCAGCAGTGATTTGGTGATGGTTTTGGCCTGCAAAGGCTTATCTGCCCTCATCAAAGTAAGTGCTATCATTCCCTGTTCGTAGATACTGCGCGTCAACCATTGCTGCTCCGCCCGTTCAATGTAATTAGTGAAAACGATTTTTAACGTAGCACTCATCTGCTCCTTTTTAAAAAAACTACGCACGTACCAGGCATGAATTTCCAAAGCACTGATTTCCGAGCGTGCAGCTCCCAATTTTGAACCAACTGGCATTTTCTCATCATCCAGCAATTGCTGGTCTAAGTATGGCACTAATTTATGTTTAATATCGCCGAGCGCCACACTCTTATTATTCGCAATATTGAGATGGTACAACTCTCCTATCCCACCAAGAATGTGCTGACTAATATAACGGTCAGCCTTACCACCACCAAACCAGGGAAAACCACCATCAGGCAATTGTTTCTGCTGCAGTTTTTCAATATTTAATTTAAGCTCATTGCTCATTCGGTTAAGGTCAAAAAGCAAGGCCAACCGTTTTTTCTGCTCCGATTCGCTGGTTGCATCACGCAGCCACGGAGTCTCCTCCAATAAAATACTTTTCAGTTCCTGATTTTTCTCCATATTGGACAGCAGTTCTGTGCTGTTGCTACTTTTCCATCTGTCAAATACCTGCTTTATTGCAGGCATCGAATTAACCAATTGCACAGCCATGCTATTGGCGTAATAACGGCTAAAAATCTGCTCAGAACATTCATAAGGGAATTCCATTAAATAGGGCAAGGCTTGCACTGCGTACCAGGCTGGGTTTTGTGTATATTCCAGCGTGAGTGTTTTGCTTCGAAGTGTAGTACTCTTATTATTTAATAACTTATCAAATGTAAAGTCGCGCATCTGCCCGGCGCGTACCATCATTGGTAACGACTCAGTAACCAACATCCGGTTCGGCAACACAGGTATTGTATTCTCTTCCCCATCGCTATGTTTTTCCGCTTCCGCCGTAAGGCGATAAGTTAAGGCCTCCAGTCCGGCGGGGATAACCAGTTTAAAAGACACCGCCTGGTTGGTCATTGCTTTGACTTCAAAATTCTGATTGCCTTCGGCAGCGTTTTCCAACAGAGATACGGGTTGCATACTGGCGCCGTTGAATAGACGCAGGACAATTTTTCCCTTTAACGCTGCACTTGTAAGATTAGCAAGTCGCGCAGAAACAGTAACCGTATCCCCTTCTCTCAAAAATCTCGGCATATTGGCACTGATGCTCAGTTGCTTTTGCGTCACCACTTCATTTTCGGTATAACCAGTCTGGAAATCTTTTGTATGCGCCAGGGCCCTGAACTTCCATTTGGTCAATGCTTCAGGGATCGTAAATTCAATCAGGATCTGCCCTTTCTCGTCTGTCCGTAGCTGCGGATAGAAGAATGCCGTTTCACTGAAGTTTTTGCGGAGGGCAACAGGCTTATTTGAACTGGCGTTCGATCGAGTGACTGCAACTCCTGCAACTTTGCCCTGAAGTGTTTCAGCTAACGATGGGGCATCCGAATTTATAAAAGAACTAATGCCCCGTAATGTTATAGTAGTTGAGCCAAGCGTCTGTTTTCTCTGTGTTCCATAGCCCACCACTACCACCTCGCTTAAAGCAGCATCGCTACCGAAATTGTAAACACGTGAATCATACTTGAAGGCGAAGTCCTTATGCCTGGAAAAGTCCAGAACTTCATATCCCCGCGTGTTAGGAAAATTAAGACCGCCCATGAATTCCAATGATGAGCTGTTGGACTCCTGAATAAAACTATAACTGTTCCAGGCAAAATAATTTGGTTGATATCTTTCCCCTGGATTTAAGCCCTCCAACCAATTTTGTGCAGGACTTACTTCATCTAGTGAAGCATCATACAAACCGGCCAGCATTTCAGCAGCCGGTTTTTCGCCGTTCTGGCTGCTTATCTGCAATTTCCATTGTTCCTTCTGCCCCGGTAACAGCCGGTCCCGGAATGTTAACATCTTGATATTCAGTGACCGGTTCGGCTGTATTACTATTATCTTTTGATAACTGTTGTAGCTTCTATTTTGATACACCATATTAAACTGGACAGCAACATTCTTATCGGTTGCACCTATTGGGATTGTAATCAGCCGCTGCCCCTTTTCCAGCTTAATCCATTCCGAAGATATTAATTTAGTCCCGCTGTACCGTTCCATAAATATATTGCCGGGCAGGCCTGTCCCTAATAAAAACTCAGCGTTTTCACCAGGTTTTACTATAGTTGAAACTGGTATAATCCAGTTGTTTATAGCCGATGCACTGGCCTGCTGCCCCACCAGGTCTACATATTTAGTTAGCGATGTTGTATCCCCCTTTTCATTCCGCGCATTCAGCACAACTTTATAAACCGCAGCGGGCATATTTTTAAGTTGTCCCAGGTCAATCAGCCCTTGTTTGTCTTTGTCAATTTCAATATTTAAGTCTACAACTTTTTTTAATACCTCCCATGTTGCAGCAATGTCTTCATTTTTGTATGCATAAAAAGGAAAGTCCTTTTTGAATTCTGCAGCAGTTAACAGCTGCTCATCTGGCTTCTGCCAAAGCCTCGCGATAAATAACTGGTCAGGATTTTTAAGTGCATATACCTCCACCTGCAAACTGCCTTTTTGTGGCTGCCCGTTCAGGTTATTGATTTTTACTGTTGTCGGCAGGGAATCCCTTGCAAATAATTTATCCGGCACATCCGCAATCAGGCGGATATCGTTCTGTCCTATCACTACAGAAGCGTATGTGGTATGCGTTTCACCGGATTCGTCAGTAATATCAGCATTAACCGCATAAGTATAATTAATTCCCCCGTTCCTAAATCCGGTTTCAGGCAAAGCCCTAAAACTGACTGCAAATCTCCCCTGATTGTCGGTCTTAACCGTATCTACCATAATTTCCGTACTTCGGGGCATTTGGTACCGGGAACCATAAATCGCCCTGGCCTGTGTGTAATCTCTATATATATAACCGCGCGTACGGGTAACACGGTAGGCGACCCTGGCATTCGATAAGCCGTAGCCTGAAAAGGCAGTAACTACACCTTTAAGCTTCACAGAGTCATTAAGCCTGTAACTGTCTTTTACCGGGGCAAACTCTGCAGAGAAAGTAGGCCGCTTATACTCCTCCACTTTGATTCTAAGCCTTCCATCTTCAGTCTCCAAATCGGCATCGCCTCCAGGCATATTCAAAGGAAGAATAAAGCTACCGCTAAAAGTTCCAAATTCATTGGTTTTAAGATTTGCGAGCCCAATCTCTTTTCCATTAAGATCAGACAAAGTCAGTTCTACATTCCTGCCAGATATAATCTTGCTCTTATTATCAGTAACCTGCAGTTGCATACCCTTAAAATAAAGCGTCTGGCCAGGCCGGTAGATCTGCCTATCAGTAAACAAAATGGTTTTATCCTCTGGTTCATGATCATTAGCATCACCAGCCTTAGCCCCATTAATATATTGTGAGTTTGCGCTAAGGGTATCACCTTTCAGGATTAATTGCACACTTACAACGTCATTGAAACGCTTGGTCAACAAATATTTTCCAGTTATACTGCTCATTCCGGTTTCATTAGCACTCGTTGTTGTCCGTACTGATGAGTTCCCTACATATCCAAAATATGTTCCAGTCAATTTAACCTTTACACCATTTAAAGGCTTGCCGCTCTCCCTGCCGGTTACCAGCAATTCGGTACTTTCGTCTGGGTTTAGCCTTGCAGTAAAAGCAAGGCCACTCACACTAAAACCTGTTAAGCCGGTGAGTAATTCACCTTCATTGGCATTTTCGGACATATAGTTACTAACCAACACATAATTACCTGCAGGAAGCGGATTTATACTGAACTCTATACTATGCATCTTGTAATCATGCAATGCTTGCAGGTTCAACGATTTTGTTTGTAGCGGTGTTATTTTCTTTAGATTATCCAGGAATAGTGCGCGATCTTCTTTTTTATAAGTCGACTTAAGCGCCTCCCATTGTGAATAAGACAGACGGTAAACTTCCATCTTTGCCTTATCAAGGTTCCTATAGTTGCATAAAGCCAACATAGGCCTACCAGGAATATTCATTTTCTCCATGCTTACCGAAAGACTCTTTTTTTCCAGCTGACTAATCAGCCTCGCAGCATTTTTTGCGCCCAAACTTTCTGGAAAGGCTGCAATGGCCTTATCAAAATAAGCATGCGCCTGAATCAAACTGTCCCGCTCTTGTTGATAACTGCCAAGCAGTACCAGTGCATCAGTGCTAATCGGTTTGCTGGCGTAAGTGGCAACTATTTTCTGTAGTGCAGCATGGTACAAACTATCCTTCCCGGGTACAACAGCATGGAGATTTAAAAAACGCAACCGCTGAAGATCAATATCAGCCATTGCTTCAGATTTCGCTTCTTTCAAATGAAATGCAGTAGCCTGTTGCAAAAATTGTATACCCTGATAGTAATTAGAAGTCGTGTCCGATGTCGTAATTTTCAATCCAGCAAAAGCACGGCTATCCGCAAATAGTGCCGGGTTATCTAAAACAAAAGGCAATTTTGGTTTATCCAGATTAGCTTCTTCACCCAAATAAAACTCAAATGCCCGCTGTACTAACAAATCATAGAGTGTAGGCCGTAAGTGCCTGGTAGATTTTTCTCCTATCAGTACGCCCTCCAAAACCGAAATTGACGTACGCTGTTCCCTCGATACGTCTTGCAGCGAGCACTTATATAACTTATTTGTTTCATCGACAATCGTCCTGAGGTCCCATTTATTAAAATCAGCTCCTGGATTTTCCAGGCGACTGCGTTTAGCAAACTGATAACGGTTTTGTTGATAGTATTTCCAATAGGTTTCAGCTAGTAGCGATTGCAGCACTGGCTTTACCGGAAAGTCCGACTGGTCAATGTCCCTTCTTAAATTATTGATCGTTGTATCCAGAGAACCAGCCTGCTGATAGGATGCGATGGAGATCCTGTAAATCGCTGCCCGGATCTGCTGAGGCGCATTTTTGTCTTTCCTAGCCAGCATGTCCAGCTTTTCCACCTCGGCAAAAGCCGATTTTGGAAGCCCCAGTTTAACCAATGAATCGATTTTCCTGCCTATCAAAGTATATTTATTCTGAGCAGATGTCAACTGTACGCTCAGCAAGAGCAAGCCAGCAAGTATAAATTTTAATGTTTTGTAAATTTGTATAAACATAAGATCAGCAATTAAGACAGAATTACCAGTTATTAGCAATGAAGATAAAAACTTTAATTAATTGTCTGATGCTAGCTATGTTAAAATTCCATAAATAAATTAAATAAATCACTCCTTAAGGTTCAGGCCCTTATCGACGGAAGTTTTAGACTTATTTTAATTGCTGGTCGAGTGTATAACCTACAGGATGCGTATTTGAAAGGGATATATTCCCCATTCTAGCCATGTCAGCGTTAGGAAAACTTTAAGGGAATTGTCGGCTGCATTTGTGCTGGATAGGTGCTCAAGAAAGATTTCACTATACGTTTCGGTACTTGGCAGCTTTGATGGGATTAGTCAGTCGGATGAGTATTTTGAATGTTAAAGGTTGCTTGTTGTATGCGTTTTTGGAGGTAGGCAGCTTTGAGGGGCCATTTCGCTGTATAGGTATTCTAAATAATGAGCAAGGAATATACGCATTTGAGTAGCGGGCAGCTTTGAGGGAATCAGTCAGTCGGATGAGTATTTTGAATATTAACGGTCGCTTGTTGTATAAGTTTTTGGAGGTAGGCAGCTTTGAGGGCCATTTCGCTGTATATGTATTCTAAATAATGAGCACGGCTTGTATGCATTTGAGTATTGGGCAGCTTAGAGGGGTGTACAGTTTGCTGTCTGGTTATTTTAAATTTGCACACGGCTTGTATGCGTTTGAGTAGTAAGCTGCTTTGAGGGGATTAGTTTGCTGGATGTGAATTTAGAAATTGAACGCTGTTTTATATGCGTTTGAGTAGTAAGCTCCTTTGAGGGGGATGGATTGCTCTATGGGTAATCTATAAAAAAAATGAACACCTGTTTCAATGCCTTCTAGCGCGTTTCAGCGGTAGGCAGCATTGAAACAGGTGTTCATTTTTTTCAGCGAAGCTAGAAAATCCTAACACCCCAAAAACCTACTTCTTAGTAATAATAACAGCCGGCAAAATCGACGCATCTATATTCGCCCCAAAAACATTCGTATCCCACCCAGCTGGCTTCCCAGAATTAGGTGAAATCCATGCATTATTCATATAATTCACCTTATTAAAGTACCTCACCTTATTGTTCGCCATTGTGCAATTCGTCGTTTTAAACCCGCCAATATCATTAATATATAACCCTACATTAGTAAAATACTGCTGCTTGCCATAAATCATATTGTTACTCACTACGTTATGGTCGCCCCCGGCAATTGCCATTCCATATTCTCCAGGGTCAACCAATATATTATCCGTTGCCGTAAGGTAAGAACCGCCGCGGTCCCCTATCATCACACCGCCGCCGCTTGCACTTGGTCCGCCGCCCCTGATCCAGTTGCCCACAATTTTTGTAGGGCTCGCTGCCGTACCACTACTTTCATACATGCTGATACCGTCTTCAGGGTAACTCTGACCAAGAATGTTCTCCCCTTTGTTGTAACTTACCGAGCTGCCTGGTCCCCGTACATTATTAAACTGCACAAACTGGCCCCTGGGGAACGGCCCTTTCATATTCAGGAACTGGTTGTTGTTTACTACAATCCCACCCGACTCAGTTCTTTCTGCATACACACCAGTACTCACCAGCGTGAAGAAGTTATTTTCAATAGTTATGTTTTTAGAATTATATAAGTATATACCCACCTTACTCGAATTCGCAAACTTGTTCCCGGTGATCTTGATATTATAACAGTTTGTCAATGTGATCAATGGTAAATCACCACCGCTAAATAGCTTTCCGCTGATCGTAATATCATGCTGACCATACAGATTAAGGACTGCCGATGGAGTGTATATTGTATTGTCGCCTGCTCCCGGAACATAAGTCGCAAGTCGCGATGCCGGTATTGGCGTTTCCACCGTACCATTTGGCAAAGTCCATTGCACAGAGAGGTTTCCGCCGCCGCCGCCCTGTTTATGCAGCACCTCAAGGTAATATTTCTGTCCCGCTGTAAGGGCTACCGGGGCCGATTTCTGTGAAGCAAACTTTGTCCACTGCCGCAGGTTGGTCCAGCTCAAAGTAAAGGCAATTTTTGTTTTTGTTGCAGGGTTATCATTTTTTGACAGCCATATTTCCCCCGAATCATCCGCTGCAATCCAAAAAGTATAGTTACCCGTTGTTGGCGGAATCACATAGGCCCGTATTCTGGCAGCATAATCTGTAGCGCCCGTCGTCGCCGGTTCCAGAGTAGTTAACTGTGTGCTGGTAGTTGGTATTGCGCTCTGCGGAACCTGCGCAACATCATTCCCTGTTACTTTGGTCCATACTTCATACAATGCATTGCCGGCGGCACCTATTGTGCCTACAGCTGCAACATTCGTTACCGCCAACTGCTTGCTTTTACTATCAGTTACGGATTCGGAAGATACTGTCCCGTCCTTTGTGCAGGAAATCAGGACCGGCGATAGTATAATCACCAGCAACAGACCAATTGCCTGCTCTACTTTTGAGGAAAATGTGATAGTTTTCATAAGCGGTGGGTGTGAGAGAAATTCACTATGTTTCTATATTTAAAATCAGGTGGTTAAAATCCGCTGGTCGATCAGGTTCAGGATCTCCTGATCCTCGTTTGAATCAAATTTTCTTGCAAACAAAGAGTTAGAAGCCGACAAGTCAGGCAGGTCCTCTTTCTTCAATATTTCCGGATGGGCATTGTCTTCCCTTATCCATTTCATATACCTCAGGTTATCATTCACAATGCTTTCCAGTATCCTTTCATCCTTTGCGTTAAGCAGGATAATATGGAAAAACAGCTCATCCGGAGCAAATGTGAACCTGTGGAACTTGTAGTATTCAGGGTTCTGGTCTACATAATCCAATATATAATTCAGTGCATACTGATCAATCGTCCACCATTGCGAACCTGCATATGGCCTCAGGTGAAACGGAAGTTTTCTTGCAAGCACGGGTAACAAGGTAGACGTCAGGTTTACCGCCTTCGAAAAAAAGAGTGATACCCGGTTGATACCAAAAAAGTACTTTGTATATCTATAGGTACCGCCCGTAATCCATCGCCGGTAATTTGGCAAGGGGAAGTAGTCGAGGAATATACTGAATTCAGAAGAGGATAGGTATTCATCTATTTCCCTGTTACTTTTAATAGGATAGTCCTGTCCGCTCAGCAAACTGATTGATTCAAATGTTAAATTAGAATCCCTGATTGCCCTCATTCCAAGAATCGTCGCTTCGGCAAGGCTAAACCCTCCCCATCGTGTCGATATCCTCTTTACCAGCGTAATGCACTCCATTTTTGCTAAAAACGTGGCTATTGGAAGCAAATCCGTTTTTAAGTCTAAATGCACAAAAAAACTTGAGTTTCCATCATCCAGTCGCTCCACAAGTCGAACCAGATGGTCCAGGTTTTTATGCGCCAGAATTATGTAGGCCTTTTTCATGACAATGTGATTGTTTTAGCTGAAGCTCGCACGGGCTGTTCGTTGTAAAAAGCGTTAAGCTTATGCAGGTTTCATGATGAAATAAAAGTCTTTTTTTCACAGCACACGGTCGCCTGCTGTACGATGTAATATTGTATAACTATTGCGTTCAAAAGCTTAATCAACAAATTAGCTAAAAGGTTTTAAATATTTTTTATTTTTATAAAACAATTTTCAAAGCCACCCTCCAATACAACTTTCAGGAATTATCTCATTGAACCTTAGATTATTGGTATGATATTTATAATGAGCACCAATCTTTAAAAGCGCCCGGATTGATCGGGTTGTTTGGCCTGGTTTTTACTTTTGATTGAGTATATGTCGGAAACAAAAACCATCACTGACCAACAATTTGCTTCAGCCGGAACGCCACCCCGCAAACCGGGTGCAGCTACCATCAATTATCCTTTTGTAGACTGGATCAGGATGATCGCTATGATCGGGATCATCTGGGCACATACGCCCAACTTTGAAGGCGGTAAAAATTTTCCCTCACTTGACAATATTCCGCTTTACTTCTTTTTTATGGACTTCTTTAAGTTTGGGGTAATCTGCTTTTTCATGATCTCAGGTTTCCTGCTCTCCAGAAAGATCGGGCTTTCCTCTCCTGTTACCTATTTTAAAAACCGCATCTATTCCACTCTTTTCCCCTACCTCGTTGCTTTTGGTTTAATTGTACTGCTTTTCATTTTTAAAACACAGTTATTACATCAGGCAAGTAAATATACCGTAGGAGAATATATACTGAGTATGTTTTTAGAATCTGCGCTATGGTTTTTGCCCAGCTATTGGATCTCACTCATCGTGATTCTCTGCTTTGTTAAATATCTCAATAAATTAAGCCTAGGTATATTTTTGCTAGTGGTTACATTGGTCCATACCTATTACTTTGTTTACAGCGCTTACGCCCAGTCCCATGTCCATGCCCTCTTTGCATTCATATTTTATTTGTGGCTGGGTTATATTATTGGAAAACGCCATCTCCACCTCCGTATAAAAGAATGGAACGTCTATGTCTTGCTGGCCTTATGTCTGGTAAGTTATATCTGTACCTCCATGGAATCAGTAATACTCTATGAGCACGGGTCACAGCAACCAATGAATCCATTAAGAATCAGTAACCAAATCTTTTCCGTGCTTGCGTTTGTCACCATGGTCAGGCTATTCAAGAATCCTATTTCTACCAAATGGGTAAACCCCAGAAAAGAAACTTTTGGCATCTATTTATATCATATGTTTCCACTTGCTTTACTCGCGTTTTTACTCAAGTTTCTTGCAAAATTCGGAATTAACACCTACAGCAGCCACACACCTCAATTCATCCTATGGTTCTTAATTAAATTCCTGATAATCTACACGTTGACACTCATATGTGTAAAATTACTGATCCGCTACAACTTTGGGTTTCTAAATTACGTAGGTAAGCCGAAATCTTAGGTAGACAAAACATTGCGTACTGATTTTGCTACATAAAATTCTAAAATATCAGACAATAGTTTAAAAATGAAACATTCAGACTACAATAAAGAAAATAGATAATTAATATGATAATAAATCCCAAAAATTTTAAAACGTGGAATTCGGACAAAATTTTTCTCAAAGATACACGATTTGGGGAAGGCAATTTTTGAATTATTTGGCATCCAAAAAAAAAAAGGAGTAAATAATTCGAAATATTATAAAAATCATCTGAATTTTTAAAAATTAGGCCATTTGACACACTTTACAAGAATAACACCTATCGTTAGCATAGTTATTGAAACCTTTAAGTAATCTATAAGTTACGTTACCTAATCTATCCTATCTAAATGTATAAAAGACTAATATTCACCTCTAAGAGGCTCTCGTTTTGCATGGTTATTATTTTGATCAGTGAATTATTGCTGAGTTCATGTGCAAGCTCCCAAAAAACAGTTTATTTCAGTGACCAGCAGGATGCCGTCCTTAAGTCCAGTAACGTGCCGATCAAAAACGTGATCCAGCCCAACGATCTGCTCAGCATTGCAGTAACCAGTTTGAACCCGGCCGCTACCGAAATATTCAACAAACCTAACAACTCTTATGTGAGCAGCAGCAGTACCACCGGTGCCAACCTTCAATCGCCAGGATACCTTGTAAATGATGAAGGTAAGATCCAGTTCCCTGTCTTAGGAGAAATGACAATCACGGGCTTAACCACCAATCAGCTTCGTGTTAAAATTACTGAAGAGCTGGTCCGCCAGAAACTGCTGGTAGATCCTATAGTGATTGTTCGTCAGCTAAACTTTAAGGTGAGTGTGCTTGGTGAAGTGTCACGACCGACAGTTGTCAATGTACCCAGCGAAAAGATTTCCCTGCTGGAAGCACTGGGCCTGGCTGGCGATATCACCATTTATGGTAAAAAAGATAACGTGATGATCATCCGCGAAGAAGATGGTGTTAAAAAAATCAAAAGGATCAATTTGAATTCAAGTGAAATCTTTGGGTCCGAATATTATTATCTGAAATCGAACGACATCGTTTATGTCGAGGCAAACAAAGCAAAAGTAGCTGGTTCTACCAGGACCTCTCAGTTGCTGCCTATTATATTAAGTGCACTATCATTTGGTGCCATCATTATTGACCGTATAGCAAGATAGTACTATGAACCTGATCAGGAAAACGACAGAAACCAAAACACAGCATCAACCTCAACCATCGGGGAACATGCTGTTTAAGCTATTACCCTACTGGCCGGTTTTTTTAGGCCTTTTTGTAATCGCAATTGCCGGCGCCTGGCTGTATCTCCAAGTTACGCCTGCACTTTATGAGGCCAATGCAAGGATTATGATCAATGAAAAAAAGGGTGATGAGACGGCTAGAAATTCAGAGCCTATGGAAACGGTTACGCAAAAGAAAACGATCGATAACGAACGTGAAGTGCTGACCTCCAACCCCATTTTATTACGGGTAGTAGACGACCTGGCACTGTACGCCCCCATTACCGAGCGTAAAAGGTTGGCAACAGTTTCGGCCTACGCAAGCTGTCCTGTACAAATCATCGCCAAAGATTCGAAAACCATTACTGGTACCGAAGCAATCAAGTTTTCCTATAACAATTCAGCGGTTAGCATGGACGGTAAAAATTACCCGGTAGGCAGCTGGCAAAAAACCCCTTACGGTGAACTGATGTTTATTAAAAACAGCCACCTTAAGGCCGCGCACCCGGGAGAATATTCATTTTCATTGGTACCAGTTAAAAAAGCGGCCTCCTCACTGGGTCAGCGCTTAAAAGTAACCGAAGCAAACAAACTCTCTACCATCCTAAATGTCGCTTTGCAGGATGAAGACCCAACACGCGCAGAAGATGCCTTAAACGATGTATTAAAGGTATACAGTGCCTCAGCAATTGACGAGAGCAATCGCTTAGTGGCCAATACCCAGGAATTTATCAATCAGCGCCTGGCTTCGGTACAGGGCGAACTTGTAGCAATCGAAAGCAACCTGCAGAACTACCGTTCTGATAAAGGTGCCGTTGATGTAAGCACACAGGGTAAATTATACCTGGAGAATGTAAGTAACAACGACCAGAAAGTGGGCGAACTGAACATGCAGTTATCTGTATTAAACCAGGTTGAAAAGTATGTGAAGTCCAAAAACTTAAGCGGGGGCATTGTGCCATCTACTATAGGGGTTAACGATCCGGGACTTACACAAATGGTGAAAGACATCTACGAACTGCAGCTTAACGCAGAAAGCCTACGTAAAACCACTGGCGAAAACAACCCGATGTTTGTGTCTTACACAGACCAGATTGAAAAAATAAAACCACAGATTCTTCAGAACCTGCAAAATCAGCGCAGCAGCCTCACTGCCAGCAGAAACAACTTATCCAGCACCAGCAGCAACTATTCGTCGGCTTTATCGGCAATGCCTGAAACTGAACGTAAAATTGTAGATATCAGTAGACAGCAACAGATCAAAAACGGCATTTATACCTTCCTGCTGCAAAAGAAAGAAGAAACCGCATTAACTTCCATTGCCAACGGTTCGGGCAGTAAAATTGTTAACGCAGCAGATGCGTCTGAGTTCCCCGTGAGCCCTAAACGCAAAATGATCTACCTTGCTTCCCTGTTTGGTGCCGGTATCCTGGGCGTCGGCTTTGTATCCGTTAAAGAAGGAATGAGACGTAATATCATGTTCCAGAGTGATATTGAAGCCTTAACTTCTTTACCTGTTATCGCTGAGATCACCGAAGATAAGTCAAAAAGGTACATCGTTATGGGATCGCAGCAACGTACGTTGATTGCTGAACAATTCAGGAGCCTGCGCACTACCTTGCGTTATTTAGGTGTAAGCACCACCAATAAACGGGTGATGGTTACTTCCGCTATCTCTGGAGAGGGAAAAAGTTTTGTGGCTTCCAACCTCGCTATGACGTTAGCCATGACAGGCAAAAGAGTGGCTTTACTGGATTTCGACTTAAATAACCCTACCATCCACCGTAAATTTAATATCCCTCAAACACTGGGTATTGCAGATTATTTGCAGGGAACAGCTAAAGCGGATGATATCATTATCCCTTCACGTGAAAACGAAAACCTGTTTTTACTGCTTACAGGCAAACTGCCGATTGATCCTGCCGAGCTGATCATGAACGGCAAAGCCGAAGAGTTGCTGAACTACCTTGACGGGGTATTTGATTATATCGTGGTGGACGTACCTCCGGTAGGACCAGTATCAGATGCCTATACTCTGGCGCCGCTTTGCGATGCCACACTGTTTGTAGTCAGACATGCGTATACCCCAAAAGTGTTTGTAGAACGTATTGAGGAAAACATCAAACTCAACGGTCTGCCTAATCCTGCTATTGTTTTCAATGCCGTGGCCCCGCGCGGGTTTGGCAAAAACAACTATGGCTACGGATACGGTTCCGGAATGGTATACGGTGGCGGATACGACCAGAAACAATTGAATATTGACACGAAGAAGTAATGAATAAAAAGATCTTAAAATGGAATTTTATCTTTCAATACGGATATGTAATTACCAATATTATCAATTCCGTTATACTTCTTCCATTATATCTTAAAAGAATTGATTCATCTACCCTGGGACTCTGGCTTGCTACAGGTAACATCCTTGCCTGGATGACACTGGCAGATCCTGGTGTAGGTGATGTTTTACAACAAAAGATCGCGCAGTTGCGCGGGAAAAATGAAAGTACAGAAATAGGGCTTACTATAGGTTCAGGCTTTATGGCGTCCGGAGGCATATTGATCATTTCGGTTATGGCAGGAATTATATTTTATTTTCTGATAGGTACCATTATCAATAAAGACGTATCAAAATATGATGGGTTGCAAACGGCTTTGCTCATTTCGATCATCGCTACGGGAATGTCACTGGTTTCCTTCAGCATGTCGGGCATCAACCAGGGAATGCAAAACTCCGCTCCGGTGGCTATCAGTTCGCTTACCGGCAATGTACTTTTCCTGATCACAAACGTCACACTTCTGTTTTTAGGCTTCGGGGTTATATCCATCGCTTTTTCAAACCTATGCCGTGCGCTTTACATCAACATTTTTAACCTTGCTGCGCTGAAACGTGTATTGAACAGGGACCAGCTGCATATCAGTTTCAGCGGTACCCACTTCAAAAAGTTTATCAAAATTTTCTCGTTTACTTCAGTATCAAGAATCATCGGAGGTTTTGCAGCAAGTATGGATATGATTGTACTGGCCCGCTTTGTGGCCCCCTCCATGATCACCATCTTCGAGATTAATAAACGCCCAATACAAATGACGCAGTCGCTCATTGGACGTCACTCGGTGGCACTTATGCCGACTATTTCACATGCACATGGAAAAGGAGAATATGAAGGGATCCGCAGCCTGATCAATATACAATTCAAGTATTTTGTTTATGCAGCGGCATTTATCGCGCTTTGTTTCTGCTTCAATTACCATAATCTCATTACCGCCTGGACGGGTAAGGACAAATACGCAGGTGACGCGATTGTGTATCTGCTGATTGCCAATTTCTTTTTCGACTTACTCGGTTATTTTATGGCGAACATGGGTTATGCCTTGGGCGATATCAAAATGAACAGTTTCATTAACATTACCAAAGGTGTACTGGCTGGGATACTCTATTACCTCGTGACCAAACCCTTTGGGATTATGGGACTGCTGGTGGTGATGATCACGCTTAATATCTGCGTTGATTTTATCTTTTTCACCTACCGCTTATACAAACTGGGCTTCCTGAACATGGTTTTCATGCGCAATTCGCTTAAACTCTGGTCTATGATCCTTCCGCTGGCTGCATTGGCAGGATGGGGATTCAGTATCCTTTTTAACACGGTAGTTCCCGAGCAAATGTATATCACCCGCATACTATTAAACGGAATCAGCTTTACCGTATTTTTTGCGGGAGTAACGCTACTTATCGACAAAGCATTAAGAGATGATGTAACTAACATGTTCTCATCTGTATTCAAAACTAATATCAATAAACAAACTGTATTAAACGAACATTAAGACCTATGGCTAAATTAGTTGTTATGCTCCGTGTAAAAGATGGAATGTTCTTCGCAAAAGAATGGCTGGAATGTTTTGAGAAACTTGCAGACGAGATTGTGGTGCTCGACAATGGCTCCACTGATGGAACTTATGAAGCCCTGAAAGCCCATCCCAAAGTAGTTGACATCATCCGTACCGAAGGTTATAATGAAGGTCGCGACAAAAACCTGCTGTATGAGCATGTACGTATGCGCAAACCCGACTGGTGCCTGTGGCTGGATATCGATGAGATCTTCGAACCTGAGCTCACACGGGCACATTTCGACAAGCTGATGAGCAGCAAAATCTACAATAAATTTGCCTTCAGAAGGTTTCACTTTACCGACCGCGAACATTTTGCAGGTTCATGGTACCGCTTAAACTATTCCTCGGGGCACGACAGAATTATGTGGCGCGAGCATCCCTCAGGACATTTCCAAAACCTGATCATTGATTCGCCAAACGTAAAAGGTATCAAAGGCCTGAAGAGCAACACCAATTTCAGGTTAAAACACCTGGGTTATATCAATAAAGAACTGGTTGATAAAAAAGCTGAGATCTACCGCGCTATCATTCCTGAAAAGGAAGAAACTTTCCAGAGCATGTACCTGCGCGGGGAAAGGGAAATTAAATGGGTAGACAACCGCAACAGCATGAAAGTAATTATGCTCAATAACCTGCTCAATGCCATCCAGCTCACGCATATCGTACCAAAAGTAATCAACAGGGTTAAAAGATTAATATGATGAACCGCGTTATTAAAATATTCAATTACCAGTTTTATGTGAAGGAATTCCTCGTGATATTCTTTACGCTGCTGTTAATGGAGAATATTTTTTCCTGGCTCGTCATGCCGGTTTCAGTTATCGTACTCATGTATGAGAAACTGCTGAGCATCGTGCTTTTTGCCTTCATCCTGTACAATTTCAATAACCTTAAACGGAACGAGAAGATTTATATCGGCCTGATGATGGTGATCCTGGTCAGGCTCATGTTTGACTCCATGATCAACTACGGCACCATTTTCCAGCAGCTCACCATGTTTACAGTGCTTTTTCCAATCGCCTTCACTATCTATGTCAAGTGCATCAGCCGTTCGCTGGATCTCGACCTGCTGGAGTTTATGGCAAAATTTTACTTAGTGCTGTATGTGGTATTTATGGTTGTTTATGGTCGCACGTTCTCCTTTAGCCTCGAAATGGTGACCATGGATGATTATGGCCCTTTTTCTGGCGACAGCAGGATTATCCACGCGCGTTCCATCTTTATGATGATTGTGCCGCTGATCTTTTTCCTCAACCAGTACCTTAAACTGGGCAAAACAAAATACCTCGCTGCTTTTCTGTTTTGCTTTGTCGTCATCCTCATCCACCAACACCGCTCAGTTTGGGCCAGTGCTCTTTTTGCGCTCGGCGCATACCTGTTTATGGCGATCAGGAACAATATCATCCCAATGGGAAAAGTGGCCCGGCTGGCACTGGGAAGTATCCTTGCCCTGGCTCTGGTCACCTTTGTGGTCTCACAGGTTTTTCCAACCATGTTGCCTTTCCTGGGAGAACGTTTCAGCGAAATTTTTGATCCTGCGCGTGAAGACGGTACAGGGAAATTCAGGGCCGATCAGCGCGCTACCTATTTCCCAATGGCACTGGAACGCCCGTTTTTCGGATGGACCTTTGAAGGATTTGAAATGAAAAACCCATTGGTAGACTGGTGGCCAGCAAAATCCGGTCAGCATTTTCACGAAGGTTATATGGAAATGATTTTCTACCATGGTTTCTTTGGCTTGTTCCTTAAATATTCATACGTGATTTACCTCGGATACAAAGCCTTCAGCAAAAAGCTGAGCCAGGAATCAGTGGTGCTGATTGCATTCTCGCTGGCAGGCCTGCTCTTTTCATTCAGTTATGTGCTTCCTCTCATTTACTGGGGCCATGTGGGCATGTGCCTGTACTACCTGGAAAGGGAGCCAGTTGAAGAGGCAGCGGTAGAAGAACCAGAAGAAGAACGACCGCGCGAAACCATTATCATCACCCAAAGAAAAAAATACGAATTATCAAATTAATCATTGCTACAATCTACTACTATGAATTATATATGTACCTGGTTATGTGCCGACGTTAAAGGGGAAGAAAGCATCTATCCTCAAACCGGAGAGAAATCATCCGGACAAAAACACCAGAATATCTACTGGCGCTGCCTCGTACTGTTTTATGCAACCAGCAAACGTTTTAACCATACACAAAAACACCTGCTGTTTACCAACGTAAACGCACTCCCGGTAGTAGACGGCAGAAATGTAAAAGATATGCTGGAAGAACTTGAGGTGGAAGTAATCTTTACCGATTTCAAATACAAAACCCCAAAAGGATATTTCAACCTGTTCCAGAACCAGTTTTACGAATTCTCGATCCTGGAATACATTGTTGCCAATAACAAAAATCCCGACGATCAATACCTGATCCTTGATTCGGATTGTATATTTACTAAAGGTGCGGCCGAACTTTTTGAAGAAGCCCGTCCTGCCGGTTTTATCTCCTTTGAAGATCCCTGTTCTACAGAGCTGGTCATCCATGGCTTAAGCCGTGTAGATATGAAACACCTGTACGAAGATTTATCCGGCAAGCCAGTAAATGAAATCCCAGGTTATCACCTTGGTGAATTCTTCCTGGCCAGCGTAAAAAATATCAATACCCTCTTCAGCGGCTTTCTTGAACTATGGCCAGAACTGATGAGAAGATACGAAGAAGGCTTGCCTAAATTCAATGAAGAAGCACAAACCTTAAGTTACCTGTACTATAAAAACGGTTTCAAGGCCAGTCCGCGGACAGACCTATTAAAAAGATTCTGGACTAACCCTGTATTTTACCGCAACGTAGAGGAAAACGATGCCGATATCGCCATCTGGCACCTGCCTTCGGAAAAAACATTCGGGTTAGCAAGATTATATGATACGCTGGTCAACAACAGCAGACATTTCAGTCTTGGCCTCAGCGATGATGCCTATATGGAAACTGTTAAAACTACCCTCGGTATCCCCCGCATGACTTTACAAATGCGCCTGGAATATTATGTATTGAGTTATTACCGTGCCTTGAGAAAAAGGGCGAAAAAGATCCGTTTACTTCAAAAAGCAGCATAATGAAGATAGCCGTATTACTTGCAACCTTTAACAGAAAGGACAAAACACTATCCTGCCTTTCCAGTCTCTATGCCCAGGAATTACCTGCAGGCACAGAATTCAGTGTGTTTATCACGGATGACAATTCTTCTGATGGTACCAGGGAAGCCGTTGCTGCACTGTATCCTGATATCACCATCTTCAAGGGCAGCGGGAGCCTGTTCTGGGCCGGCGGTATGCGCAACTCCTGGACGGAAGCGCGGAAAACCGATCCGGATTATTATTTCCTGCTCAATGATGATACTTTTCTGGAGACCGATGCCATCCGCAAAATGCTCACTTATTATGACGCACATGCTGAATCCAAAGACTCTCTGGCCATTGGCAGTACCATAGATTCTGCTAATGAGATCTCTTATGGTGGTCGTAAGTTATACAACCAGAAAAAAGTTCAAAGTTATTCTGCCTATAGTGAAACTGAATATATAGAGTGCGACCTGGCCAATGCCAACATTATGCTGGTACCCAGGGCAGTGGTGCAGAAAATAGGGATTTTGTCCGACCGCTACACTCATAGTATCGCCGATTTCGATTATACGCTCACTGCAAAAAAAGCAGGTTTCAAAGCCGTGGTGATGCCTGGCGTGCTGGGCAGCTGCATAGATGACCATGGAAACAACTGGAAATCATCGTCGGTATCCCTGAAAGAACGGATCAAATACCTCAAGAGCCCAAAAGGCCTGGCTTACAAAGAGTATATGGAATTTATCAAAATACATTTTCCATCGCACGTGCCAGAGGCTTTAATAAAATTATGGATGAAGACGCTGTTCCCGGTGTTATGGGATAAATTCAAAAAATAAATTAGATAAATCAACATGGAAAGATCAATTATTATAGGTGTGTTTTGTTATAACAGGGCTGCCAAATTGAAAAGCTGCATAGATGCATTATTGAAAAATCCGGAATGTTCATCAATGGATATTATCTTTTTTAGTGATGGCTACAAACGCGAAGAAGACAAAGAGGCAATTTTAGAAGTGCGTGCCTATATCGATTCCATTACTGGTTTCAGAAACGTAATCAAACATTACCGCGAGAAAAACTTCAGTACTGGCCCTAATTTCCAGGCCGGACTTACTTTTCTAAGCGAAAACTATGATGAGTTTATCATTGTGGAAGATGACCTGATCGTTTCCCCCAACTATATCAAATACCTGATGGACGGGCTTAACTTTTACCGCAAGGACAGCTCCGTTTTTTGTATTACTGCTTACGTTTTTCCTATCAATAACAAACAGTATCCTTATGATACGATTGTATATAAACGTTTCTGTTCTTATGGATGGGCCAGCTGGTCAGACCGTGTCAAAAAAGTAATCTGGGACAAAGACCAATTGAACGAACTCATGAATACCTCACCAGGCTTTAAGAAAAGATTAAATGCCGAAGGGTACGATCTGGTGCGCATGCTCAAAAAACAAATTGCAGGCACCATCTCCACCTGGGATATTCAGATGCAGGCCCACGTGGCCGAAAACCGGATGAAAGTGATTTATCCTATCCTGTCCAAAGTGAGCAATATTGGATTCGATGAAGAATCTACCAATACCTATGGCATAAACTATCTGGTTACGCCGATTGATAAAGGTGTGAAAAGGACATTCAAATATTGTACTTCAGATTATATTGTTCCGGAATTACAGGCACAGATCAAAAAACCATACGGCCTGAAATCATTGATTACCCGCAAGCTGATCAATGAATTCCTAAAAGCTACAAACAGGGTAAAAAAAGCGAGTTAATGCAAAAAGTATTGATCATTCATACCTACTATAAATTGAAGGGTGGTGAGGACAGCGTGGTAGAGAATGAAATGGAATTGCTGCGGTCAAATGGCCTGACAGTAGAACTCCTCAGCTTCAGCAATAGCGGCAACACGCTGCTCAAGCTGGCGCAACTGCCTTTTAATTTCAGTTCGTACCGGCAAACCAAAGCAAAAATTGCTTCTTTCAAGCCAGATGTGGTGCATATTCATAACCTGCACTTCAGTGGCTCGGCGGCAGTAGTTTATGCGGTGAAAAATAGCGGCACTCCCCTGGTGATGACACTTCATAACTACAGGCTGTTATGCCCATCGGGCAGTCTTTTCCATAACAACACGCTGTTTATGGATTCCATATCGCCAGGTTTTCCATGGTTGGCGGTAAAACAAGGCGTGTATCAAAACTCATCACTGATTACCTTTTGGATCTCCTTATCCATGTACCTGCACCATAAAATAGGTACCTGGAAACGTGTCGACCGCTTTATTTCGCTTGGCATTCACTCAAAGGAGTTGTTTTCCGATTCTGCCCTGCAGCCATATGCCGACAGATTGGTGGTAAAACCCAACTTTTGTTATCCGGGTCCTGAAACTATTTCTGATACACATAATGATACTAATTCGGGCACTAATAACCAAAGTGATATCCAATCAGGGTATTACCTTTATGTCGGCCGGCTCACCGAAGAAAAGGGATTGAAAGTTTTGCTGGCCGCTTTTGCGGAAAACCAGTTGCCGCTCGTCATCGTCGGCACCGGGCCTTTGGCCGATGTTGTAACTGAATATACAGCTAATTATAAAAATATAACCTTTAAAGGAGAACAAAAGAAAAAACAGATTATTGACCTGCTCGATCATGCCAAGGCACTTATCTTTCCGTCACTCTGGTACGAAACTTTTGGGATGGTAGTAATAGAGGCTTTTTCAAGGGGCATTCCGGTGATCACTTCCAATCACGGAAATATGAAAAACCTGGTAACCGACCAATATAACGGACTTACCTTTAATGTGGGGAGTAGCGAAGACCTGAGTAAAACAGTGACGGAATTTGAGCAAATGGAGCCTTCGCAAAAGAACGTATTCCGTCAAAATGCGCGAACCACTTATGTTTCTGATTATTCGCCCGAGCGCAATTTCCTGCAACTACTGGATATTTATAAGGCAGCGATTAGCATGAAGTTATACCGTCGCTAATCTGACTGCCCTTTCTTGTCGATATCAATTAATACTTCCTGCTATTTTCAACAATCGCCGGCACAAACTAATGCCTGAACTAGATTACAGGGGTTTCACCTTTCGTATTCAATTTCTTTTTCAGGATCATAAACAGGTAAACAGGACCAAAATATAGATACCTGCGCCACATTCTTTTTGGTTCGCTCATCAAACGGCCTAACCATTCTAAACGCATAGATACCCAAACTGGTCCTGGGCGATGTACTGTTCCTGCATAAAAATCAAACACCGCTCCTATTGCACAAATGATTTTCGCGTCTATTGCCGCTTTATGCTCATGGGACCACTTTTCCTGTTTCGGTGCAGTCAGCCCAATGAATAAAACATCCGGTTTGAATGAATTGATCGCATCAAGCATTTCCTGGTTGTCCTGATCAGAAAATTCTGTTTTAAAAGGCGGGGAATAAAATCCCGCTTCAATGTTCGGGTATTCTACTTTCAGTTTGTCTTTTATTTTATTCAGTGTTGCTGGTGCAGACCCTAAATAAAAACACCTGCCACCCTTTTTGTTCAATGTGGCCAGTAAATGCAAATGCAGGTCAGTACCAGAAATCTTTTTGATCTTCTTTCCCGTAAGCACCCTTTCAGCAAAAACTATCCCATCGCCATCAGGCAAGAGTATCTCCGATTGAAGCAGCGCCTCCTTAAATTTAACATCTTCCTCCGCTATACAAAATGAATACTGATTGATCGTGTTAATTACTGTTTTGGGTGCTGAAGGCATATCCTCCAGAATTCCTGTGAACAGATTATAGTTAATTCCCTTATTATTTAAAACATTCATATTTTTCCCGGTAGGTGATGAATTGGTGTCATTTGGTCTATGAACACTAAGTTACGTAATTTGTTTACCCAAAATGATGCCGAATACTCTGACTAATAGGCGATTACAACCTCTATCTAAGTTGGCACAACACATCAAAGTGTGATTATTTCCGATATCGTGAAAACCGTTTCCCAAGTAATGGATATCGGGCGAAAAGTCCCCAGTTAAATTAATTAACTATATTGTTTCTTTATAAAAGAATAAAAACACCCATAGCCAATTTTAAGCAGTAAAACCCGGTAATACCGTATTATCTTCAAAGACTTCCGCCGATATTTCTTAGTAAGATATATCAATTGGGGAATATATTACACATATTTACCCTTTTTATTATTATACTTAGTAGTTGTATGAATATTTATTTTTATATTGCCATTACTAATTCTTACCAGCAAAACATCTCTCATGGAACGTAACAAAAATCAAAAGAACTACAATCAGAATTTTCCTGTTCAGTCAGCTACGTTATTCGCCCGCGTTTGGGAGGTGATAGATTTAGTAGGGTTACAGTTAAGAAAATTAACGAACATCGAACCCGAGAAAAGGGTGTTCCAGGCTATACCAGTGCATATTGAAGGCAGACATGAGACAATGATCCGGTTGATGAACCAGGGAAAAAGACATGATGATGCACATTCAATTATGAATGCTGCCGAAGAATGGGACCTGGATCTTCACCGCATTAACGCATCTGATATGAGAGTGAGAAACCAATCAGTTTGGATTGATTTGGAGGACTAATCCACCAATTTTTTTTTAACGCAATTCTGTAAGCTCTTTGAGTTGCGCTTTTAAAAGGGGTAAATATTTCCCCGCATAAGTTCTGACCGCAGGATCGTCGGATTTTACGCCCTCATCAAAAATGCCGACGGTTCCTTTTTGCTCCTTAATGATGATCTTAAGAAAGGTTTCATCAAACTTTTCATCCGTAGCAGTTTCCAGTTTAGCCATGTTTTTATTGAGGTCGTCACTAAATGACTGGTTCAATCCGGGTACCGCTACTCTTTTGGAAGAGGCCAGGGTATTGAGCTCTCCGCCTATTGCATTGTAATTGTCCTGCAATTTTGCGGCTGCATTTTTAACAGCGCTATTTTTTGATTTTGAAGCAGCAAGCTGACTCAATTTCAGTTCAGTAATTTTGGCGAACGACACCAGCTGTATAAATCGCTGAGAATAGTAAGCGCCTGATTTTTTAGATTTCCCTCCGCTGTTAAAGTCGGCAAGCTGACTTGGAGTAGGGCTTGGTCCGGAGGTATTTGCAGTAGAGCTGATTGCCAGCGATTCCTGACTGTAATTTCCCGTTCTTGGTGTACCTGGGGTATTTGAACTTCCTACAATGCTCGTCATGTAAGTTGCTATGGTATCATTTCCGGTGGTATTGGAGCCGGTAGTTGAAGACAAACTGCCACAAGCTTGTGCTATTAAGGCTACCGCAGCTAACATTACCACACAGGAGAACTTATTCATGATGTAAATTTTCCAATCTACATCAAACACCATGCTAAGATATTTATCATTCCGACCTTTCTATTCCAATAGTTCTCGCAACGGTTAACACTAATTAATATTTTGATAACATACTTCCATGTAATTGCATCATATATCTGCATAATTTTGCTGTTACATGTCCTTTCCTCAATCTGTATCCGATATAGCGCTGTTAACTGCAATTAGGGCAGATGATACCGCTGCATTCCGGATTTTATATGACCGCCACTGGAAAGCACTCTACATTAAGGCCTGTAAAAGCGTAGATGAGGATGAAGCAAAAGACATTGTCCAGGACGTAATGGTCTCCCTGTGGAACAGAAGGCAGGAGATCAGCATCAGCAAAGATGATGAAATCCTGAGATACCTGTATACAGCCGTTAAATACAGGGTCATCAGTTATTACGCCTATACCAGCGCGAAAATCAAAAAGGAGCTACTGTTTGAGCTCCCTGAAACCATTCCGCCCGACCATCTTCTGGAAAATAAAGAACTGCGTATGCTGCTTGATTCGGCAATTGAAGATATGCCCGGCAGGATGAAACTGATTTTTAAGATGAGCCGCGAAGAAAATATTTCAGTATCCAATATCGCGCTGGAACTAAAAATATCCGACCAAACCGTAAAAAACCAGGTCACCGAGGCATTAAGGCGCCTCAGGATGTTCCTTTCTGCCCATCAGAAAAAATGAGTGTACCATAAGTTAATATAACCTTAACATTTTCCTGTAGTACCAAAAGCCTCCAGCTATGATATCCTGTCAAAAGCGCAACACATGGACAGCTTTAAGCTAAAGCAACTATTTAAAAAATACCTTGAGGGGAAGTCATCTGCCAAAGAAGAAAAAAGCGTTGACAACTGGTACCGGAAAAATGATAACAATACAAGTGTTCCGCTATCCGCGGAAAAGGAGCAGGAAGTAAAAGAGGCTATCTGGATGCAGATTGAACCTTCATTACAAAAGGGTCCTGCCTTACAAAAAGAGTCTCCATTGCAAAAGGAAACTTCATTGCAAAATCAATTAGTAAGGCAGCATAACTTAGCAAAAGAGCACGTATTACCGGGCAGCCTTCTGTCAACAAAAGAGTCTGCTGCAGTGCCCCAATTGAAAGTTCAGCGTAATTACACCTGGATGAAAGTTGCCGCGTCTGTCATGCTGGTGCTTGCCGCCGGGCTTTTGTGGTATACACCTGAACAGCCGGCAACCAAACCTGTCATCGCTTTCAGCAACATTTCAACCGCAGCAGGGGAACGTAAAGTGGTTACCCTTTCCGATGGATCAACACTCACGTTAAACAGCGCATCGGCCATCCGTATCTCAACCAACTTTAGTATTAGAAGAAACGTACAGATACTCGACGGCGAGGTATACTTTGAAGTCAAACATGACAAAACAAGGCCTTTTATCATCCGTAGCGGGGCAAT
>Ga0308164_10000582_pt1 | contig 55781 bp, 50 predicted proteins | sample PhyTR2_FD_201031 | JGI IMG/M metagenome (GOLD analysis project Ga0308164, IMG submission 201031) | Phyllosphere microbial communities from UC Gill Tract Community Farm, Albany, California, United States - DLSLT.R2 | ecosystem: Host-associated > Plants > Phyllosphere > Unclassified | place: USA... | reverse complement strand
AGTCGCAGCAGGGTATACGCGTGCGACCAACACGAATGATAGCGGCGAGCCTATCAGCGCCGAAACGCCGAAACATCTGTTGCGTGCTTCAACCAACTATCGACTGCCGGGTGATTTGGCAGACTGGGCTGTTGGTGGTGGTTTGTCAGCACAAAGTAGTTACGGCTTTAGAACCGGCTCTGCATACATACATGAAAGCGGACGTGCTGTATGGGATTTGAACACATCATATCGAATCAATCGCCAATGGACAGCTGCAGTGCGGATTGCCAACCTGTTTGATCGCACGTATTACTCGATGGTAGGTAGCGCGGATCGCGGCAATTACTACGGCCAACCACGTAGCGCAACCTTGACAGTGCGAGGCTCATTCTGAGATTGCATCTCTGTATGAGCGGTTCTCTTGATGACTCTTGCGTTATGAACGATGGCTTTGGCCTGACCGTATCGCACCAGTTTCAATAGCAAAACTTATCAAGACATTCTGAGCCGACAAGGTGCAATACCTTGTCGGCTTTCTTATTTTCCGGCGTCCAGCTTGCGTGTGGGAATACGCAATACACAGAATGCGCCAATTGCACCCAGTAACAGAATCGAACCCTGAATCCAGGGTTTGCCGACAAATTGCCATGCCGAGATACTGAGCATCAACACCATCGTGCCGATCGCAAAACATTTGGAACGCACGGTCAGGCTGCGATGCTCTTCCCAGTTACGAATGAACGGTCCCAGTACACGGTGATTGAGTAGCCATTGGTGCGTGCGGGGCGACGCCTTGGAAAAACAGGCTGCTGCCAACAGCACGAACGGTGTGGTTGGCAAACCGGGAACGAAGATGCCGATGATACCAAGCAGGAGCGACAACCAGCCGGCAGCACCGTACAGCAGTCTTGCGGCGCGGGATTGGGCAGGGCGGATATCCGGGAGTCGAGGTGGATCGTTTTTCATGTGATGCGTATTCATGCAGAAAGACATCATAGCCGTTGTCTGCGATTCGGAATGGGTAAGGGCGCTTGCGACCTTACGGATTTGTTAGGTGGGTGAGCCACTGCGTTGCTGATTGCATGCTGTTTCAGTCGTCGTTTCGGATCATCGACCTGATCGTCTTCTCCATTGTTTCTAAAAGAAATTTTTGGTTTTACAAGGCTTCGCGGCGTTGTAAGCACACGTCACCGAACAACTTTACACATTTGCATATCGACAAATTTGCCGTCCCTATTTATTATTGAACGATAATAATTCTCATTTGTATATAGAATTGTTCGTTCTTCTTCCCATTTAATGTAATCCCAGAGGCATCCGTGTCACTCGATCAGTCCAGCCGCGCTACCGTAGAAACGTTGTACGTCAATCATCACACCTGGCTTAGCGGGTGGATCAGCAGACGACTGAACAATAGTTACGAAGCGCTGGAGTTGATGCAGGACACTTTCATCAACGTCATTACGGCTGGTAACGCGACGGACATTCGGGAACCTCGCCCCTTCCTCGCCACGATCGCAGGACGTCTACTAGCGCATCGTCATCGTCGCCAAGTGCTGGAAAACGCTTATCTTGAAGCGCTGGCTGTCCTGCCGGAAGACATGATGCCGTCGCCCGAAGCACGCTTGATCGCGGTCGAAGCTTTGCAGGAAATTGATAGCGCGCTGGATGGTTTGCCACGTGCGGTCAAAAGCGCATTCCTTCTGGCACAACTGGAAGGACTCAGCTATGCGGAAATCGCGCAACGTCTGCGTGTCTCGGCCAGTTCCGTCAAACAATATCTAACCCGCGCTAATCGACAATGCTTCTTTGCTCTTGCTGCCTGAGGCACGCATGAGTGTCGTATTAAAAAATGCACAGATGGTCGGTGAAGCGCCGATTCAAGCGGGGCTTGTGATCAGCGAGGCTGCCGCTGATCAGGCTGCGGAGTGGCTGACGTTATTCATGTCAGGTGCCACGACTGATGACGACCGTACGCGCTGGCAGCAATGGCGGACCGCGCATCCAGATAATGAGCGGGCGTGGCAGCACATCGAAGCAGTCACGGCACGTTTCAAAGGATTGCAGGGTGGTGCGGCGTATCGGTCCTTGATGTCGACGGATAAAGCAAAGCTGGACGATCGACGCAAGACCCTGATTCTGCTGCTCGGTCTTGGCCTGACGGGGGCGGCTGGTGTGGCCGGTTCGCATTCCCAGTCATGGCATCAACTGACGGCAGATCTGAGTACCGGCGTGGGTGAACAACGCGAGTGGATATTGCAGGACGGCACGCGTCTGATGCTCAACACCGCCAGCGCAGTCAACGTGCAATTCGACGAGCGCCGTCGCGTGGTTCGGCTGATAGCCGGTGAGGTAAGAATTGTCACCGCGCATGGCAAAAAAGCAGCGGGTCGACCGTTTGTAGTACGGACAGTCGAAGGCACAGTGCGTGCGCTGGGCACGGTGTTCACCGTGCGGCAGCAGAATGGTCGAACCGAAGTGGCTGTGCAGGAGAGTGCAGTGGAAATCGCGCCGGCGCGTTCGCTACATGCAGTACGCGTACTCATGGCTGGTCAACACACTTCTTTTTCAGAGTCCGAAATTGCTGGTTCGACAGAGACCACGGAAGAAAGTGTCGCCTGGCTGCAGGGGCGCATCATCGCTAACGAAGTGCGCCTGAAAGATTTTCTGGCGGAACTGGGTCGTTACAGGCGTGGCGTTGTGCGGTGCGATCCGGCGGTGGCCGATCTGAGATTTTCCGGCGTCTTTCCGCTGGATGATGTGGATGACATTCTTGCCCTGCTGCCAAACTCATTGCCGGTACGGATCAGGCCGCGCAGTCGTTACTGGATTATGGTGGAAGCCGATCCCGAAAGAATTTAAAAATAAATCGATTTTGTCTGCCCGATTTTGTTTCTTGCGGCACCTATAGGTAAGTACTTCGTTTTTGACACTTACCTAAGGGATGGAAATGTATAACAAAAGAGGGGCAACGCCGTCGCCAGCCCATGTTGGATCGAAGCGTAATAACGTGCGTGTATTTGCACGTCGCCCATTGGCGTATGCAGTTTCATTGCTGATTTGCGGCATTGCCATGAACAGTGTTGTATCGCTTGCTCATGCGCAAAACGCAGCACAACAAGCGCAACAAGGCAGTCACGTGTTCAGTATTGCCGCTGGTCCGCTGGCACCTGCTTTGCGTAGCTTTGCTGCGACCAGCGATATTCCGCTGACCTTTACGGCAGATCAAACCAAAGATAAAAGTACGGCAGGTTTGCAGGGACGTTTTGGCTTGCAGGAAGGATTCGCTGCGCTGTTGAAGGACACCGGTTTGCAGGCAGTGCGGCTGGACAATGGTGGCTATGTATTGCGCCAGCTTCCCGCATCGACCACCGCTGGCACGCTGCCAGAGGTGAAGGTGACTGCCGATGCACAGCATGAGTCTGGTACGCGTGTCATTCTGACCCAACAAGATTTGGAGCGCACGGGAGCAACCAGCATCGCTGACCTGATCCGCTATCAGCCACTGGTAGAAGCGCCGGGTACGGTGCAAGGTGCAACGCGCGGGGCAAGTCGTTACGATCGCAGCGGTACGACCGGTTACAACATTCGCGGTATTGAAGGTAATCGTATCGGGCTCGACGTAGATGGCATTGAAATGCCGGATGCAATCAGCCGCGCACCGCTGACCAATCGCGCGCAGGACGGCACTTTCGGTATGGGGCGTGACTTCATCGATCCGGACATGTATGCATCAGTTGATATCCAATCGGGTACGACTAACTCGCAACGTACCGCGGGCGGCATCGGCGGGGCGGTGAGCTTCCGCACCAAATCGCCTGAGGATTACGTCAACGCAGAGAAGCCGCTCTACTTCGGTAGCAAGTTGGGCTATAGCGAAGCCAATCGTGCCTGGACCAAAGGGGTAACGGTGGCGACGCAAACCGGTGACCTCGGTTTTCTGGCAAGTTATGTACGCCGTGACGGCAAGCAGACACAAAACAATAGCGCCAACATTGCAGCCTACCCGGACGACTGGAGTTCGGATGCGCTGTTGCTTAAAGGTGCGTTGCGTTTAAGCGCAGCACACAAGCTGGAAGTCGCCGCTGACCTGTATCGCAGGAGTAGTGATTCCATTTTCGATACATGGAACACGACGGCGACAGCGATCAGCGGTACCTCGCGTCAGAATGCAGAAACCTCGCGCGACACGATCTCGGTAGCGCACACATGGACACCAAGTGAAAACGGTTTGATCGACAAGCTCAGCACACGTCTGTACTACCAGAAGACAGACATGGACGACGTGACCTTTACGACGCCGATTCCAGCGGCTGCGCTGATCCGGGAAGGTTCTCGAAATACCACGAGCCAGATCGGCTTTACCAGCATCGGTGAAAAGCGTCTGGATAATCACCTGGTCAAGTTTGGCGTCAATCACTCGCAATCGGACAACGAGCATCCGTTCACCTCGACCGATGCCAATGCATCACGCCAGCCTTTCCCGGATACGAGAACCGACCGCACAGGTCTCTTCCTGGAAGACACCATGACCTTTGAGGTTGGGGGTAAGCGTCTCGCCATCGTGCCGGCCTTGCGTGTTGACCGCATCTCGCCAAGCATCATGAACACGGCGCGATTTGCCAACGAGCGTATTACGCAGGCCGAACTGGAAGAGATGTATGGCAAAGCCCCATCCAATACCATTGTCAGCCCAAGTCTGGCGTTGCTGTATGACATTCAGCCTGAGCTGACGGCATACGCGCAATGGCGTCGCAGCGGTCGTGCACCCAGCAACAGCGAGATCTTCGGTTACTGGAATGGGGGCGGTGGTAACTACGCATTGCTGGGTGACAGGAATTTGAATAAAGAAACCAGCAACGCGTTTGAACTGGGTTTGAAAGGCAGGCCGACGCCGGGCGTGTTGTTTGCCGGTTCGGTGTTCTACACGCGCTACAAGGATTTCATCTCTTACACCCGGTACACGCGCGCCAACAATCCTGAGAAGTTCACCAACATCCAGCAGAATCTGACCATTCTTTATCAGGCAGACAATCGTGACGAAGCGACTATCTACGGTAGCGAAGTCAGCGTGCGACTCGATCACGGTACGTGGATGCCGCAAATGCGCGGTCTCTACACCACGTGGGCAGCGGGCTACAGCAAAGGCACATCCAAATCTGATTATGCCGGCGACAAGGATGTCGAACTGGATTCGATCCAGCCAGCCAAGGCCATCATCGGCATAGGCTACGATGCGCCGGAAAAAGGCTGGGGTACCAATCTGACGGGTACCTTCGTCAAAGGTAAACAGGCCCAACTGACCAACCGCCAGTCATTCCAGAACAATCCGGGAAATGTGCTTACCGACTCGACGGTCGAACAGTTCAGCGTGCCCGGCTTTGCCCGCTTCGATTTGTCCGGCTACTGGCGCGTCAACAAAAACATGCGCATCGTTGCAGGTATCTACAACCTGACGGATAAAACATACTGGAACTACAGCAATGCACGCAATCTGCAACCGGCTTCACCACAGGACCAGCGTCAGATTGCGTTGTCTACCGCGCCGGGTCGCACCGTTGCGATCAGCATGAATCTCGATTTCTAACCCACCCTAAATATGGAAGGCAATATGAAACACACCACCAAACCATTCAACACTTCACTGACACTTGCGGCGCTGGCTGCAGTTGCGCTGCTGTCGGCTTGCGCCGGTCACACCAAACAAGCGGCTGCAGATGCGGCACCTGCTGCTGCGCAAAACCAGCCGGCACGTCCGGCTGGCGGCCACGGCCTGGATGCTTTCTTCGGCAGCTATGACGCCAATCGCGATGGCGTGGTCACGCGTGCAGAATACGATGCGATTCGCCTGCAACGCTTCCGCGCTGCCGATACCAATGGCGATGGCGTGTTGAGTGAAGCAGAATACGTCGCCGAGTTTGAAGGTCGTCTCAAGAAGCAGTATTTCGATCAGGGCCGTGAACCGGATCAGGCTTACGAAAACTCCATCAAGCAGGCTCACGTACGCTACAACATCGTCAATCGCGCACGCGATGGTCGCTACACGCTGGAAGAAGATCGCGCCATTGCGGAGCGTACATTCAAGGGTGTCGATACCAATGGTGACGGCAAGGTGACACGTGATGATCCACCGCGTCCGCAAGAAGCACGCAATGACGGCAACTGATTCATTGCTGCTAGCACCACTGCAGCGTTTGCCGGTCCAGTTCAACTGGCTGGCGGGCGCTGCCCTGATCATGGCAGCGGGTCCGGCGACGGCAACGTCGCTGACCTTGCAGGTGACGTTACCGGTTATCGAAACCGCGTCCTACTATCGCCCCTACATGGCAGCATGGGTCGAGCGCGCTGATGATAAAGCGGTCATGGGCACGCTAGCCGTCTGGTATGACATGCGTCTGAAGGATGATTTGGGTAAGGGTTGGTTACGTCACCTGCGCACCTGGTGGCGTAACGGCGGCGAACAACTGGCTCTGCCTGCAGATGGCGTCAGCGGCGCAACCCGTGCTGCCGGCACACATACCCTACAGTTCAAGGGCGGCAACATGCTGAGCAATCTGCCGACTGGTCGCTACGAGTTGGCAGTCGAGGTTGCGCGTGAGCAGGGCGGGCGTGAACTGGTGCGTGTCCCTTTTGAGTGGAGCGGACGTGCAGCGACTGCCCATGCAAAAGGCGATAAGGAACTGGATAACGTCAAGGTCAGCATTGCGCCTTGATGCGTTGCCTTCGTTTTCAATAAACCGCTCTTCCCGCGCGGGTGCGGATCAAACGTGATCGTTTCGCAACGGAAGAGGCGGTTATGTTTGCTTTGCTCGTCCATGCTGCATAAAATGCGAACAATTCTCATTTGAATTTGGCATTTCATGGCATCCGCCGATTCCCGTCATCAACTCCAGGTGCAAGTTCTTTATAGTGACCACAACACGTGGTTGCAGGGATGGTTGCGCCGTAAACTTGGCAATGCATTCGATGCTGCGGATCTGGCGCAGGATACGTTCATGCGGATTCTGGCGAGACAGGAAGTGCCCGAACTGCGTGAGCCGCGTGCATTTCTGAGTACGATTGCGCGTGGTTTGGTCGTCGAACACTGGCGTCGACGTGAGCTGGAGCAGGCATGGTTGGAGACGCTGGCGCAGCTACCCGAGCAGGAAGTGCCTTCGCCGGAAAATCGTCTGCAGTTTCTTGAAACGTTATCGGCTATCGATAACATGCTCGATCAGCTCAAGCCAAATATACGTACGGCCTTCTTGCTGGCGCAGCTGGATGGATTGACCTGTCCGCAGATTGCTGAGCGCATTGGTGTTTCGCTTTCCACGGTCGAGCGCTATCTTGCTGCTGCGCTGCGACATTGCTACACCATTCGCTTCGGGGTTTGAGCACTGTGCCACCTGCAATTACACATCCTGATCTTCCAGTAACGGGAGAAATTGCGTCGACCGTTGTCGATGCAGCCATCGACTGGATGGTCAAGCTTGAATTCAATCAGCCTTCTGCGGCCACGCGTGATGCGTTTGATGTCTGGCTGAACGCGCAGCCTGTACATGCTCAAGCCTGGGAGCGGGTGCATTCGTTACGCAAGGACTTTGCCTCTGTGCCGCGTGGTATGGCCAGCGATGCCTTGCATGCGGTCGATAAACAGCGCCAGGCCAATCGCCTGTCGCGTCGTCAGACGCTCAAAATTCTTATGCTGGCTGGTGTCGCGGTAACCGCCACATGGGCAGTACGTGATGACGTTCCATGGCAGCGTGCGTTGGCGGATGCCAGTACGCGCGTTGGTGAGCAACGTACGATGCATCTCGACGACGGAACGGTTTTGGTCCTCAACACGGATACCGCTGTCAGTTTTGACATGAACGGTACGCAACGCCGCATCCTGTTGCGTCGAGGTGAAATCATGATCACCACCGGTGACGATATTACTTACAAGGACAAACGATCTTTTTGGATCGATACGCCATTTGGCACGATGCAGGCGTTGGGTACGCGGTTTGTTGTGCGGCTGGAGGATGACCGGGCGCGCATCAGTGTGCAGGACGGTGCAGTGCAGATGCATCCGGCAAAAGCAAAAGAGAGCCTCATTGCCAATGTCGGAGAAAGCTGGTGGTTGTCAGACTATGCAATCGAGTCGGCCGATACCTTGGGTATGCGACAGGATGGCTGGGCGGATGGCGTCATTGCTGGACAAAACATGCGGTTGGACGACTTGCTGGCTGAATTGTCGCGCTACCGACGCGGGCGTGTCGTATGTGATGCTGATGTTGGCGATCTGCGTGTGTCCGGTATTTACCATGTGCGGGATACGGATCAGGTCTTGCAATTTCTTCTGCAAACTCAGCCCATCAAGGTCACGTATTACACGCGCTTCTGGGTTGCGGTCGCGTCGGACCGTACGCGCTAAACCGATTAAGTAATAATTTCAAAAAATTGAGGGGATTTCCGTTTTCGAGCGGCCTACAGGACAGAAGTATTACAAAAACCTGTTTGTAGGAACCCCATCATGTCTCTTATTCGTACTCCGTTGCAGCCCGTCACTTTGCGTCGCAAGACACTCGTTCTCGCCATGCAAAGCGCTTTGTTTGCGTTCGCGCTTGGGGCGGCGTTGCCAGCATCGCATGCGCAAAGCGCATCGTCGTCGCTTGTCTCGCAAACCAGAGTTTTCAATATTCCTGCTGGCAAGCTGGATGTTGCACTGGACCAGTTTGCACGCGTTGCCGGGATTAACGTCGCATACGACGCATCGCTGTTGAGCGGCCTGAACACCAAGGGACTGAATGGAAATTATCAAGTCAGTTCCGCATTGAACGAGTTGCTGCTTGGCTCGGGTTTGGAAGCCGTCAGTCAGGCCGGCGGTGGTTTTTCGTTGCGGAAGATGGCTGCACCGAACGTGAATAATGATGCCGTGCTTCCGGCGGTGATGGTCAGGGCCATGCGCGATGGTGGCGATGACAGTGTGCAAGGCTATGTGCCAAAGCGGACGGTCGCTGGCACAAAAACGGATACGCCCATTCTGGAAATTCCTCAATCTATTTCCATCATCGGACGCGATGAAATCGAAGCAACTGGCGCGCAGGATGTAATGGATATCGTGGCGCGGACACCTGGTATTGCCGTCAACACGTATGGCCCGGATAACCGAGGCTGGGAATACATATCGATGCGCGGCTTCTCCGGTATTACCGGCAATTATCGAGACGGGCTGCCGCAAAGCTACTTCGGCGTCATCTATCGCATGACAGAGCCATATGCGCTTGAGCGGCTCGAAGTGCTGCGCGGGCCTTCCTCGGTAATGTATGGTCAGGGCGACGCGGGTGGCATCATTAACCGCGTTAGTAAACAAGCGAATGGTGAGCGTACTAGAGAAGTGGCGCTTCAATATGGCAGCTTCGATAGAAAGCAACTGGCATTTGATCTGGGTGATCGTATCGACGAGCAGGGCGAGTTGAGTTTCCGTCTGGTCGGTGTCGCGCTCGATACTAATGATCAGGATCGCTACCCTGACGGACAAAAAATCAGCCGCACGCGTAGCTATCTGGCGCCTTCATTGCGCTGGCAACCGAATGCCGGGACATCGGTCACGCTCCTTGGCGAATTTCTCAAAGATTATTCCGGTGAAGATCCTTACTACGCCATCGCAGCCGATGGCAGCCTGACGCGCGTCAAAATGGGTGATCCATCGTTCAGCAAGTTCAACCAGGATCAGTCCTCCATCGGATACAAGCTGGAGCATGTGCTCAATGATGAATGGACGCTACGTCAGAACATGAGATACAGCGATATTGACATGACACGGCGGGTTATCTGGGTAGATACCTTGCAGCCAGATGGTCATACCTATTCACGGGTGGCACGCTCATGGGATGACAAGTTGGAGCAGACGACTGTCGATACAAGCTTGCAGGGAAAGATTCGCACCGGACAGGTTGAACATACTGTACTGCTAGGGATCGACTGGAATCGCTACGAAGGTAATGCTCTACGCTTTCGTGGCGCAGCGCCTGATCTGGATCTGCTGAATCCGATATACGGAATGAGCATCGCAAATCCGGCAATTCCACTCGCAAACTTTACACAGACCACCTCGCAAACAGGTATTTACGCGCAGAATCAAATCAAGTTTTCGGATCGCTGGATTTTGACGCTTGGTGGGCGCCAGGATCGCGTCAAGTCAACCACGGATAACCGTTTGAACTCTACGAATACAACGCAAAGCGATGACGCATTCAGTGCACGTGCAGGATTGAGCTATCTGATCGGCAATGGCTGGGCGCCTTACGTCAGTTATGGCGAGTCTTTCTTGCCGAGCTCCGGATTGGATGCGGCAGGCAATCCATTCAAGCCGAGTCGTGGCAAGCAGGTTGAGATGGGGATCAAGTTTCAACCAGCTACGTCGAACAGCTTGTTTACCGCTGCTATCTTTGATCTGCAAAAAACCAATGTCGTTGGTTACGACCCGGTTGCAGATGAGCAGCGCCAGATTGGCAAACAGCGTAGCCGTGGTATCGAGCTGGAAGCGAAGACCGAACTGTTGAAGGATCTGAATCTCGTCGCTTCGTATACGCGACTGGACGCCAAGGTCCTGCAAAGTGCGGATAGCAGCGAAGTGGGAAAAAAGCCTGCCACTGTCCCTGAGCAAACCGCTTCATTATGGTTGGATTATGCAATGGCAAACGGCTTTGGTCTGGGCGGCGGCATGGACTACGTCGGGCGTCGCCAGAATGATGAAGCAAATACTTCTGCCGAAGGCGTATTCACTTTGCTCAATGTGTTGGTGAGATACAACTACGGCGCATGGCGTTTCACCCTGAACGTGACCAATCTTCTGGACAAGCAGTACAACACCATCTGCTATCACGGCGAGTGCTACCTCGGACGGGAGCGTGCGATGACGGCGACGGCGCGGTATCGCTTCTAGGTTGTTGACGTGGCGTAATGCGATGCTGGCGCTGAACTAGATGTCCTGGCAAAGCTGGTTCTAGAGAAATATGGCAAGTGGTCCTGTTGGAGTGTCTTGCCGTGTTTCGTTCAAGTGACGCAACACTTTTGTGCGTTTGGATTGCATCGATTGGCTACCGCATTTATTATGAGAACAATTCTCATTTAAGTATTGCTGGTTCCCTTCATGGCGTCCGCCACTCCTCTTCAGCACGACCTGCACACGCTCTATGCCGACCATCATGGCTGGCTGTTTGGCTGGCTGCGCAAAAAGTTGGGGTGCGGTCATCATGCTGCGGATCTGACGCAGGATACGTTTGTTCGCATCCTCACCGCGCAGGATAAACGTGACGATCTGGGTTTACGTGAAGTCTTGCGCGAGCCGCGTGCCTATCTGACTACCGTCGCTGGCCGCGTGTTGTTGAACCACTATCGTCGCCTATCACTTGAGCGCGCCTATCTTGACGCGCTGGCGATGGTGCCGGACATGCATGCGCCGTCGCCGGAAGAGCGCTATATCGTTCTGGAAACCCTGCACGAAATCGATGCCATGCTCGATGCCTTGCCGCACAAGGCGCGTATGGCGTTTCTGCTGGCACAGTTCGAAGGGCTGACCTACGCGGAAATCGCGGAGCGTCTCGCCATCAATGTACGCACCGTCAAACGTTATATGGCGCAGGCGTTCGAGGAATGTCTGGTGCTTGGCTTATGAGCGCAATTCTTTCCAACCTTTCCGAAGACCGACCAATTGACCGTGCTGTTGCGCGTGAGGCGGCGCATTGGCTTGCCTGCATGTACGGTGGCGAAGCGTCAGCCGAAGAGCGCGTAGCGTGCGAGCGCTGGCGTCTTGCACATCCTGAACATGAACGCGCTTGGCAACGGGCGCAGCGGCTGAATGAAAAATTTGGCGTGGTGCCTGCACCGGTTGGCGTGCAGGCGCTCGGTCGCAAGGTGCGCGTCGATCGTCGTCAAGCGGTCAAGACCTTGCTGTTGTTGATGACGGTCGCGCCAGTAGGCTACGTCACCTACCGCACCACGCCTTGGCATGAGTTGACCGCCGATTATCGTACGGCCAAGGGTGAGCATCGTGAGATCGAACTGGCCGACGGCAGTCGCATTCATCTAGGCACAGCGACATCGGTGGATGTGACGTTCGACGGTAGTCAGCGTCTGCTGCGGTTGCATGCCGGTGAAATTCTGGTGACGACAGGCGCCGATACCAATGCAGGAAGCTACCGACCGTTCACTGTGCAAACCAAACATGGCCGCATCCGTGCATTAGGCACGCGCTTTGTCGTTCGCAAGGATGAAGAGGATGTTCGCACGCGTGTCAGCGTACTTGAGCATGCGGTGGAGATCCGTCCGCAGTCCTCAGACAGTACGCCTATGATCGTGCGTGCAGGACAGCAGACCAGTTTCGACGCTGTTTCCATCGCAGATAGTCAAACTGCGGATGCGCATGTCACCGACTGGACGCGTGGTGTACTAGTCGTCAATAGTGTGCGTTTGATCGACTTTGCTACCGAACTCAATCGTTATCGCAAAGGGTTGCTCCGCTGCGACGATGCCGTGGCCGATCTGCGTATTACCGGTGCATTTCAGCTTAATAACACGGACAACATTCTCAACGCCTTACCGGACACGCTGCCGGTCGAGGTGCTCTATCGCACCCGTTACTGGGTCACTCTGGTGCAGCCAGCTGCAACCCCAAAAAGCTGATGGTGCACTGATTTCTATGAAGTCTTCCTCGTGTCGAGAATATCGGCATTTTCTCGTGCCGGCCTTGCGCCGGCATTTTTTTATAAATAATTCGTCTTCTCTGTCCCCTTTGTCGATCTCGCGTGTCATGGACACATAGCAAACAAAAAACGATGTCGATTAAAAGGGAAATCAACATGCATCAAGCAAAAAAGAATACGACCTTTGCGCGAAAGACCATGACCAGATCGGTATGTTCGGCGCTGCTCGTCATGGGTTTGGCGGCAGGGTTGGCAACGCAGGCGCAGATGGCCTACGCGCAGGACAGTGCGGCTGCAACCGCACGCAAGGCATACAGTGTGCCTGCAGGTCCGCTGGGTAATGCCTTGACTGACTTTGCTAGCCAAGCAGGCGTGACCATCCAGATTGATTCGGCGGTAGTGGAAGGACGTCGTTCGCAAGGCTTGAATGGCAGTGTCACTGTGCAAGAAGGTTTTGCCCGACTGCTGAGTGGGTCGGGTATGGATGCGATCGAGCGCAGTCGCAATATCTACGTGCTGCGCAATGCACAAGCTGAATCGACATTGCCCGCCGTTACAGTGATGGCCGCTGCAGTCAATACAACCAGCGAAGGCACGGGTTCTTACGGTGCGCGTGGTACGTCCATCGGCAAGGGTGATCAGAAGCTCAAGGATATTCCGCAATCTGTCAGTGTCGTAACGCGCCAGAGGCTGGATGATCAAGCACTGGTCACACTGAGCGATGTATTGGATAACGTGACCGGTATTACCACGCTGCAGACGCCTGCCGGCGGCAAATCGTTCGCTGCGCGTGGCTTCAACCTCAATACGATTCAGTACGATGGCATTCCGCTGTCACGCCAGCGTTATTCCTCTGCCAGTCACTATTCGGCGAACACGGTATTTCTTGATCGTGTGGAAGTCTTGCGCGGTGCGCAGGGATTGCTGGAAGGTGCAGGTACGCCCGGCGGCGCCGTCAATCTGGTACGAAAGCGCGGCACGACAGAGCGTGCGATCACGTTTAATGCCAAAGCCGGTTCCTGGGACCATTACGGCAGCCAGCTCGATGTCGGCGGCCCTCTGAACGAGGAAGGCACATTGCGTGGCCGCGCTGTCGTCGATTATGAAACCCAACACTCCTTCATCGACGTGAAAAAGGACAACACGCGCAACCTGTATGCGGCGCTCGATTACGACATCTCCCGAGATACGACGATTGGCATCGGTGTGGCCCAAACGAAAATCCGCGCCACGCCGTTCTTCTGGGGCCATCCGCGTTACAGCGATGGCACTGCGCTGCCATTGTCGCGTTCAACATTCCTGGGCGCTAGTTGGAATCGCTGGGATCAGGATGAGACGACCGTGTATGCCGATCTGGAGCATCGCTTCAATGCCGACTGGAAACTGAAGGCGGCAGCGATTCACGTCAAGGAAGAGATTTATCAGAAATACATGGTGTCGTTCGGCGCTGTCAATCCGGTCACGCTGGCCGGTCCCGGTGCCCGTGCCTTTGAGGCTGATATCGTCTCGCGGCACACCGGGCTCGACGTCAACCTACAAGGTCGATTCAATGCGCTTGGGCTGGAACACAATCTGACCGTTGGTGCGAATGCCTCACGGCTGGAAAGCGAGACCGCGCAGAAGAATTTCATCATGGGACTGCCGGTGAACGTCTTTAATCCCAATCACAACCTGCCAGAACCAACCAATGCGCAAATGGGAACGGCGACTTTGAGCGGATACGACCCGATTTCGCAAAAAGGTTTGTACGGTGTATTGCGTACCAAAATCACAGAACCACTAACCCTGATCATGGGTGGCCGCTTCAGTTGGTACGACTACGCATATCGTTCTGGTGCCAGCCTCACGGAGGCCAAAGAAGACGGCAAGTTTACTCCGTACGCTGGTCTTGTCTATGCGTTGACGCCGCAATGGTCGGCTTATGCCAGCTACACCGATATCTTTAATCCGCAGTCGGCCGTAGATGCGAACCAAACGATTCTCAAGCCAGAGATGGGCTCCAACTACGAAGCTGGGATCAAGGGCGAATTGTTTGACGGCCGGCTGAATGCGTCGTTCGCCGTGTTTCGCCTGAATCAAATGAATCGTGCGGTGCAGGATCTCGATTCCGGCATGATCTGTAGCGGTGGTACCGATTATTGTTCACGCGCGGCGGGAAAGGTACGTAGTCAGGGTATCGAAATGGAAGTCAGCGGCGAGATTACGCCGAGCTGGAAACTGGCTGCCGGATACACGTATCAAAATCTGAAGTTCATCGAAGACATTCAGTTCGAAGGTCGTCGTTTCAACGCAGAGATTCCAAAGCAGATTTTCCGCCTGTGGTCCGATTACACATTGCCGGGTGAATTGAATCGAGTCAACATCGGTGGCGGCGTTAACGTACAAAGCGCAATCCAGTCGGCAAACTATCTGCAAAGTCAGGGCGGATATTCGGTGTGGAATGCCCGCGTGGGTTACCGCATCAACAAAACCTGGTCGGCTGCGCTGAACGTCAATAACCTGTTCGACAAAACCTATTACACCCGAATCTTTGGACCAAACACCTATGGCAATTACTACGGCACGCCACGTAGTGCGTTACTGAGCGTACAAGGCAAATTCTAGATCGCCACTTGTGAAGGATAAAAGCCGGGCCATCTTGATGGCTCGGCTTTTTATTGGGCAACAGGAAATCGCTCGTTTACGGGGGGAGATCATCTTTAAAGGGTTCCGCCGACAAGCATCACTTCTCAATTCCATCCACACCTTGCAGGTTGTCAATGCGGCACTCATACAACACTGCTTGCCTGCGCGATTGCCCGGCCGAAACCAGCACTGTAAAATCGATGAGAATAATTCTTATCCGCATTTAAGGGCAGATGTCCCCGGAAAGAAAAGGGACCATGCCCACCATCGATCACGTACTGCAAGACGACATCACCACACTTTATAGCGACCACCACGGCTGGTTGCAGGGCTGGTTGCGCAAAAAGATCGGCAATGCCTTCGATGCTGCAGATATTGCCCAGGACACGTTTGCCAGAATCATTGCCAGTCGCGACCTGCGGGCAGTGGAAGAGCCGCGCGCCTACCTGACGACGGTTGCCAAGGGCTTGATGATCAACTGGTATCAGCGGCAGGCGCTGGAACGTGCCTATCTCGACGCCTTGGCATTGATGCCTGAACAAATCGCGCCGTCTGCCGAGCAGCGCTATATCATTCTGGAAACCTTGCACGAGATCGACAGCATGCTCGACGCCTTGCCGGGCAAGGTACGCGAAGCGTTTTTGCTGTCTCAGCTCGAAGGCATGAAGTATGAAGACATCGCGCAACAAATCGGTGTGTCGCTCATCACCGTTAAACGCTACATGAAGCAAGCCTTCCTTCAATGCCTGGCCTTGGTCGAGTAATGCCATGACCAGCAGTGCTATCAAGCCACGAATCACCATCGATCCGCTCATTCTCGAACAGGCCGCCGACTGGCTGGTGCAATTGCACAGCAGTCCCGCGAGTGAGGCGGATCGCATCGCCTGCAAGCAATGGCAGCAGATCAGTCAGGAACACGCGCTTGCATGGCAGCGTGCCGAACTGATCATGAACAAGTTCGACGGTGTGCCGCCATCGTTGGCCATGCCTGCGCTGGCAAGACGTCCGGATGCCAATCGTCGTGCAACAGTCATCAAGCTTGCTGCGTTGATGGCGACTGTGCCGGTTGGTTGGCTGGTCTGGTGCAAGCTGGATATGGGGTCTTGTGCCGACCACTGTACGGATGTTGGGCAGCGACGCGATGTTCGTCTGGCCGATGGGTCGGCGCTGGCATTGAATACGGATACAGCGGTAGACGTTCATTTCGATACGCATACCCGCCGCCTGGCATTGCAGCAGGGCGAGATTTTGGTTGCGACTGCGACGGATAAGGTGATGTCGCACCGGGCTTTTTCCGTCACGTCCAAGCAAGGAACGATGGAGGCGTTGGGCACCAGGTTCAGTGTGCGGCAACAAGATGGTGTCACGCATCTTGCTGTGTATGAAGGTGCTGTACGGATTACGCCCAAGGCCAAATCCACAATGCCGCTGATCGTATATGCGGGCGAACAAACAACGTTTAGTGAACATGCCATCAAGCCAGTGAGTGCTGCCGATGAGCTCCAGACATCCTGGCGACACGGGATGCTCGTGGCAGACAACATGCGGCTGCAGGATTTTGCTGCGGAGTTGACGCGCTACCGTCCAGGCACATTGCGTGTGGAGTCGGACGTTGTCGATCTACGTGTGTCCGGCTCCTATCCCATTGATGACACGGATCAAACACTGGCGATGCTGGTCACGACCTATCCGCTGGATGCGGTCACGCGGTTTGGTGGGCGCTGGGTCACGTTTGTGCCACGCTTGGTAAATTTAGAGACCAACAATCATCTTCCCCGATAGCGCAAAAAATAATTCACGCGCGCTGATACTTTTTCGCCGGCCGGCTGGCAGACAAGGTGAAACAACCTTTTTCCAGCCAAAGGACTCCATCAATATGTCATCCATCAGACTGCGCTCTTCGGAGCGCCGCCTTTCCCGTGCCGTTCGCATCGCCATGCTCGGCATGACGCTTGCCGGTGCAGCAGGTACTAGCCAGATTGTTCATGCCGCAGGCGTTTCGCTCGATGCCGCTGCATCCCAAACCTACAACATTCCCGCCGGCCCTCTCGGCCGCACTCTTTCTACGTTTGCTGCGCAGTCGGGTGTGGCGCTGTCGTTTGAACCGGCTTTGACAGCGGGTTTGAACAGCACTGCGTTGAGTGGCAATTTTTCGGCGCGAGATGCAATTATGCGTTTGCTTTCAGGTAGTGAGCTAGAGGTTGTTGCGCGCGCAGATGGTAGCTACTCACTGAAGAAGAGCGAAGCCCAAACTTCGCGTGGTGGTGAGGTGCTACCAGTGGTGCAAGTTACATCAAGCGGATTGGGCAGTACAACGGAGAACACTGGTTCTTACACGACAGGCTCAGCGCGCACAGCAACACGTTTGAACATGTCCTTGCGCGAAACGCCACAGGCAGTCAGTGTGATTACACGTCAACGTATGGAAGATCAGGGGCTAACGCAATTGCAGGATGTGATAGCACAAACGCCAGGTTTGTCCATCGCTCAATCGGGTAATGCGGGTTCGGATTCCAGTCCGATTTATTCGCGTGGATTCACTGTCGAAAACTACCAGATTGATGGTGTCGGTCAGGTCTACTCAGGTTATAGCTCGATTTTTCAGACAAACGACATGGCAATTTACGACCGCGCCGAAATTGTGCGCGGCGCAACGGGCTTGATGAATGGGGTCGGTACGCCAAGTGCAACGGTTAATCTGGTGCGCAAACGCCCGACACCATATTTCCAGGCATCTGCCCGAGTTGAAGCCGGATCCTGGAATTACTATCGTGCAGAAGCAGATATTTCAGCGCCTTTGAATGAGGCGGGCAATGTACGCGGTCGTATTGTCGCTGCTTGGCAGGACAATGATTCTTATATCGATAGGCTGAATGAGAGAAAGAAGATTTTGTACGGCGTGGTCGATGCGGATATTTCTTCGGCGACCAAGGCAAGTGTAGGCTTCACGATTCAGCATCATGATGCGACGGGTCATGCGCGCGGTGGTTTGCCTGCCTATAACTCTGACGGCACGCCTACGAACTGGTCTCGTTCTGCGTCTGCAGCGGCCGAATGGGCCTATTCAGAACGTCACACCGAGTCCATCTTTGCGTCTCTGGAGCACCAATTTTCTAATGACTGGATGGTAAAGGGTGTTTTGAGTCATGCAAAAAGTCATTACGATGAAGTGCTGGGATATGCGTCAGGAGGTGCGCCGAATCCATCGACTGGTGCAGGTGTGAACCTGTGGGCGGGTAGATGGCGTGGAGATCCTATCCAGACAACATTGGATGTCTATGCTACAGGACCGTTCTCTCTTTTTGGTCGTCAGCATGAACTGGTCGTTGGTGCGACTAGTTCTCGCGTCAGGGACGACACCGAGGGCTACAGCCTGTGGACTATTCCAGGTTACACCAGTGCGATTCCTAATATTTACACTTGGGATGGGCGCACGCCTGGTGTGCCAAATAATCCTGCTGTAAGTGATATCACGACACGCGAAGGCATGGATAGCCTTTATGCAACTGCACGTTTTAAGCCCACTGACGCACTCTCTATTATTCTCGGGATGCGTACAACCGACTGGTATCGTGACAACACGAGTGTTAGGTATTCGACTGGCGTGGTAACCAGAACGCCTCGCTCTGAAAGTGGACAAGTTACACCTTATGCCGGACTTGTTTACGACATTAACGATAACTGGTCTGCTTTTGTCAGCTATACAGATATCTTCAAGCCACAGAATAATCGCGATATCAATGGTCAGTTCATTGACCCGCTCTTGGGCAACGCCTATGAACTGGGCTTGAAGGGCGAGTTCTTCGACAAGAAGCTCAACGTCTCCGGCTCGGTATATCAAGTAAAGCAGGATAATTTTGCAGTCTTGATCGTGCCGAATATTCCAGTTGAGGGTGGTTTTGCGTACCAAGCTGTATCCGGAACGAAGACGCGTGGATTTGAAGTGGACGTCAGTGGGCAGGTAGCCAAAAACTGGCAGGCTTCTGTTGGCTTTTCTCGTAATCTGTCTGAAGACAGATTTGGGGGAAGGCTGAACAGCAATATTCCCCAAAACACGGTCAAGGTATTTTCAACGTACAAAGTGCCTGCAGTAGAGGGGCTGACAGTCGGCGGCGGATTGCGTTGGCAAGGCGAAATTTATACAAATTCGACGACGACCGGTCGGTTCACGCAAAAAGCTTATTCATTAGTCGATCTGATGGCGCGGTATGCCATCACCAAACAAATGGGCGTGACGGTTAATCTGTATAACGCTTTTGATAAGTACTATTTCACTAATACGGGTAGTTCTTATTACGGTACCCCACGCAATCTCCGCATCGCTCTGGACATGCGTTTTTAAGTAAATTTCCGCCAAAGGCCATCAAATTGTGAAATTTGGTGGCCCTTTTTTCATTCTCGTTTGTCATAGTTAACAGGAGCGGCTGGAAATCGTTTCCTGTTTCGTCTGTAACAAATCGATTTAGTGATGCAATGTTTAAATAATAAAGTCGTACTTCCGACCGGATTGCGATTGCTGAGCCCTGAAAGGGTGGTGTTCGCGTGAAGGAAGGTTTTCGCCAATGCATGGCATGGCTGCACACCTGGACTGGCCTTGTGGTTGGCTGGGTGCTTTTTTTCGTCTTCGTGACGGGTACGGTTGGTTACGGCACCTTTGAAATCGATCGCTGGATGCGGCCCGAGCTGCCGCTGGTCACGGCGTCGGAAGTGGATGCGCAGGATGTCCTGAAGAAGGCGGAGGCGCATCTGGAGGCCAAAGCGGATGGTGCGAGCAGTTGGAGTATCGTTTTCCCCGGCGCGCGCAATCAGCCGAACATCGGCCTGTTCTGGCGTGTGCCGACCGACAAGGGTTCCAAGTTCGAACGCGCAACCCTCGATCGTGAAACGGGCAAGCCGATGGCGCGCGAGTCAACGCGGGCTACGGGCGGTGGCCGCTTGCTGTATCGCATGCATTACAGCCTGCACTACATTCCCTATGACATCGCCTATCAATTGATCGGTGTCTGCACGATGTTGATGCTGCTGGCGATTGTCAGCGGCGTCATCACGCACAAGAAAATCTTTGCCGATTTCTTCACGTTCCGTCCGGCCAAGGGCCAGCGTTCATGGCTGGACGCGCACAACCTGATCAGCGTGATGGCCTTGCCTTTCTTCGTAATGATCACGTATAGCGGCTTGTTGTTCTTCATGTTCCAGTACATGCCGCTGAGCGTCGCTGGCATCTATGGCGCGGGCGAGGAAAAAGCAAAAGTCTTTTACGACGAACTCGATCCGCGCTTTGCCAAGCAGGACATGAGCGGACGCACCCTGATTACGCAAGCACCGTTGCTGCCAATGGTCAACGAAGCTGAGCGCGAATGGGGCAAAGGCAATGTGCGTTATCTGGAGATTGAATTTCCGAATCGCACGGGCGCCAGGGTCAAGCTGATCCAGCAAACCGAATCAGCGGTCGGCAAGGCGCCGGTCATGAGCTTCGATGGCGAGACCGGCAAGCGCCTGGATGAGCCGAGCGATTCAAATGCCATGACCTTCCGCGACGTGATGTACGGGCTGCATGAGGGCACGTTTGCCGGACCGCTGCTGCGCTGGTGCTATCTGATTTCCGGCGCGCTCGGTGCGGCGATGATTGCGACCGGCCTCGTGCTGTGGACGGTCAAGCGCCGCGTCAAGCAGGACAAGCGCAACAAAGCGGGCGAAAAGACCGAGTTCGGTTTCCGTTTTGTCGAATGTCTTAACATCGGTACTGTCGCTGGTCTGCCGATTGGTATTGCCGCTTACTTCTGGGCCAATCGTCTGATACCTGCGCAGATGGATGGCCGCGCCGCGTGGGAAGCGCATGCGCTGTTCGCAATCTGGGGCCTGTCGATTGTCTATGCGGCTTTCCGTCCATCGCTGAAAGCCTGGCATGAAGTGTTATGGACTGCCGCCGCTGCCTTTGTTCTGCTGCCCATTCTCAACGCGCTGACCACGGATCGTCATCTGGGCGTCACGATGGCTGCTGGCGACTGGTCGCTGGCGAGCGTTGATCTAAGCATGCTGGCAGTCGGCGCTTTCTTTGCGCTTGCGGCAAGCAAGGTGCGACGCAAGATGGCTGCACCGGCACCTGCACCGACCCGCGCTGCGGCATCGCGCCGGTCGACCACCACCGAATCCGTACCATCACAAAACTGATTTTTAACCACTAGAGGAGTTTTCCCATGATCAAGAAATCGCTGGTTACCTTGTTGCTGTCTTCGTTTGCCGCGGCGTCGTTCGCTCACCAGGTCTGGGTCGAGCGCGATGCGATCGGTCCTGCCAAGGTGTATGTCGGCGATATCGATGGCGAGCGCGATCATGGCGATGACGTCAAGAAGCTCGAAGCCACCACCAAGGTCTTCGGCAAGGATGCCAAAAAAACCGTCAAGGTCACCGCACACAATGAGTATCTGGAAGCAGCAGTCAGCGGCACTGGCGATGTACGCCTGATCAACGATCAGGTCTGGAAGCCATGGAAGAACAAGGAAGGTGAACTGCAGGCTGCCCTCTTCAATTCACGTGCGGGCCGCACGGAAACTGCTGCTGCGCTGGACTTCGAACTGGTACCGACCGCCGCTAACAGCAACACGTTTACCCTGACGTTCAAAGGCAAGCCGGTCGCCGACAAGAAAGTGACCATCGTCAATCCGGATCAATGGGTCAAGGGTTTCAAGACCGACAGCAATGGCCGCGTCGATGTGCCGGTGAAAGACAAAGGCCGTTACATCCTGATGAGCAGCCACGACGTCAAGGGTGAAGCCGAAGTCGCCGGTCAAAAAGTGCAGAAGCTGTCGTACACCACGACGCTGAGCTTCGTCGCCGAGTAATCAACAAGGTTCGGTTCACATATGGCCAAGGCTTCTGTCGAAGAGTCTGCACGCTATCGCTGGATGGTGGTGTCGCGTCTGCTGGCCGGCTTCATCGCCGGCTATCTGGTGGCATCGCTGGGCACGATCGTGCTGGCGCTGCTGTTGCCGCTCGTGTCGGACACCAGTCAGGCAGAAGCCTTGCTGATCGCGAACATGTGGAGCTTCGTGTTCTACGGTGTCATCGTAATCTGGGTATTTACAACGCGCAGTGCATCGCGGGCATGGATGGGCGTGCTGGGCTGGGGCGCTTTTCTTGGCACCGCGTGGTTTCTGCTCAGACAATTAACCGGTTGAGTTCGTGATGCAATTTCTCGCCACATTGACGTCCTTCCTGTTTGCCTATGCCGGCATGGCATCGCTGAGCCTGGCCATGGATCGACATTACGAACAGTTGACGCGACAACGTGATGTACCTGCAGATCGTCGCCGTCTGGCGCGACTTGCGGGCTGGGTGTTGTTGTTGCTGTCGATGGGGCTGGCTGTTCATGCCTGGACCATCGGTGCCGGTCTTGCCTTCTGGTGTGCGCTGCTGATGCTGGCATCACTGACGGTTGCCTGCGGCATGACTTACCTGCCACGTCTTACGGCGGTATCCGGTTTTGGTGCCATTCCTCTGGGTTTGCTGGGCATGGGTGTGGTCTGCCTGTCAGGCAGTTAACTTTCCCTCCTTGCGTTGCCTTATGTCGAGTCGCACTCCCAATTTCATAGAAAGTCCTGCATGCAATCTTCTTTTCGTCGCACCCGTTTTGCCGCCGCAGCCCTGGCACTTGCCGCGACCGCATGGTCCGCACACGCCGAGTATGTCTGGCTCGAGAAAGTCAATGACGCGCCGCGCGCGTATGTCGGTGAGTTATCCGCGCAACGTCAGTCGCCGTCTACCGTCGTGGCACCGCGTGCCTATCTTGCTGACAGCAAGGACCTGCCTGTGTCGATCGACGGCGATGCTCTGGTAGTCGATACCAAACAGAATGCCGACATCCGTCTGGTTGCCAGCCGTGTCGCAGAAAAGGGCGTGCTCAATTATTACCAGGCCAGATACGGCCGTAGCGAAACCAAGGCCGTCAACGATCTGGAACTGGTCCCGACCGAAGCCAATGGCAATACCTTCAAGCTGCTCTGGAAGGGCAACACCGTGGCCGCATCGCAGGTGAACGTCGAGACCTCCGCTGGCTGGTCACGCGTTCTCAAGCCGAGCAAGGATGGCACGGTCACGCTGCCAACGCAGTTCCCGGGTTTGTATCTGCTGGAAGTCACGGCGCGCGTGAATGGCTCCGTCACCGTCGACGGCAAGAAGTATGACGATGTGCGTCATACGGCAACACTGACTTTCGACGTCAAGAACTAGGCAGGAAAGGACGCCAGCCCGCATGGGCTGGCGCAGATGCGCAGTGATTACTGCGCTGGCAAGGCAACCGCACCTGCACTCCCGCCTGCATTTCCACCGACGCCTGCTTCAGGCGTGGCTGGCTTGGTAGCAGGTTGTTCGACTTTAGGCGGAATCTCTTCCTTGACTGCTGCCGGTTGCTCCACCTTGGGTGGAACCTCTTCGCGCGGTGTGCCGAGGAACTTGCCGACCAGATCGAAAAAACTCTCGTAGAAATGTCCGGCAGAAATCGTCTCGCTGCCGACCTTCACCAGCGAGTCATCGCTGGAAGAAAACGGTAGCGACACCGAACCCAGTGCGCCCACACCCAGACTGGCTGCAGTATTGACCTTCTTCAGCGTGTAGCGGTCTTCCAGTGCATTGACGAACATTGAAGTCGCCTTGCCCTGAATGCCATCGTCGGCGCACACCACGCGGAACGCAATCTGCACGTGTGCATTGGCCAGCGGCTGGAAGTTCTTGCGCGCATCGATTTGCGACGAGTTATAGGCGCTGATGACATAGCCCTGGCTCAACAGCGTGCGGCGTGCAGCTTCGCAAGCCGTGGCAGAAGGGAAGGCATAGTTGCGGGAATAGACGCCGGCGGAATCGAATTTCTCCGTTTCATAGGTCGCAGTCGGCGCGGTCTGGCAGCCTGTGATGACAAACAAGGCCGCAACGGACAGCAAAACGCGAAGTGGAGAAGGCATGATTTCCTCAAGGATCGACAAGGATGGACTGCGTGCCCGCCGGATAATTCCAATTATCTCGGATCGCCGCAGTTTCATGTGAGGGATTGCCTTGAAAAGAATGATTTTTATCGTGGGAAACGTTGAACACTCAGTCGATATCAGCAGCAGACAGAATAAACATGCACCTTAACAGCGTGTTGCGCGCACAGAATCGCGCATGATATTTGCATGACGTCGACCCGCAATCTCGGTTAATCTTCAGCCTTGTCGCATAAACAAGAGATAAAGATGGGCAATCTGGTCATCGTTCGCCACGGCGAGTCACAGTGGAACCTGCAGAATCGCTTTACCGGCTGGACCGATATTGACCTTACCGAAAACGGACAAAAGCAGGCGCGCCGCGCAGGCCGCGCACTGGCAGATGCCGGTATCCGTTTCGATCTCGCATTTACATCCGTCCTCAAACGCGTCATTCGTTCGCAATGGCTGATCGTGGATGAGATGGACCTCATGTATATCCCCGTCATCAGTCACTGGCGTCTCAACGAGCGTCACTACGGTGCACTGACCGGCCAAAGTCGCGCCGACGTGATCGCGCAGTTTGGTGAAGACCAGGTTTGGGAATGGCGTCGCGGTTATGCCAGCCGTCCGCCCTTGATGGACAGCAATGACGCGCGTGCACCAGCACACGAAGCGCGTTATCGCGATCTGCCGCCAGATTTGTTGCCGCTCGGTGAATCGCTGGAAGACACGGTCGCTCGCGTACAAGTCTTCTGGAAAGAAGCCATCGAACCAGTATTGCGACAAGACAAGGATGTGCTGATCTGTACGCATGGCAACAGCCAACGTGCGCTGGTGCGTTTGCTGGAGCCCACCATGTCGGACGAAGAAGTTGCGCGCTTTGATGTACCTAATGGCGTGCCACTGATTTATCGTCTCGATCGCGATCTCAATGTGCTGGATCGTCAGTCGCTGCCGATTGCCGAAGCGACCAGTTCCTCTATTCTTTAATCAGTACGGAGGACTAGTGCATCCATTCATGCACTAGTTTTCTGTCGGCAGCCCCAGTCGTTGATGCCATTCGGCCAGCGACTCTTCCGGATAGACGCCAAACGTCTTGTCCTTCTTGCCCGCATTCACTTCCACCCAGTCCGGTTTGAAATCCAGCATCAGATGCGTGTGTTCCGGCGGGTTCGGGAGAGGCGTATCGATGGCCGATGCAAACGGATGGACCAATTCAGGCCATTGCGGATCGTATAGCCAGAGGGCACTGCCGCAACGTCGGCAAAAGTGGCGCTCACCCGTGCTGGTATGCGCACGCTTGCCGTCTTCGCGCATGATCGCGTGATAGACGCTGATATCGTCGCGTCCCTTTACCTTCAGCGTCCTGGCATCGCCGCCTAAATTGATGGCGTAACCGCCACCGCCCTGCGTCTTGCGGCAGATTGAACAATAGCAACGTTGGTAGGGAACGGGCGTCGCACTCTCAAGCGAAAACGAGACTGTCCCGCAATGGCATGAACCTTCGAGATGCATATTGCTCTCCTCACGCGAACACAATCCTGATTGGGTGCGGCGCGGCCAGCTTGGTTCCCGAAGTAGGGCGAGGCGAGGTTACTGCATGAACTCGCGGATCAAGAATGCTTCCAGATCGGCGCTGTCCTTCAACCGCGCCGATAACGTGATGACGCGACCGAGGCGGCGCGACTCCCAGGTAAAGTCGCCGCGTTCGAACTGCCGGATGATTTCAATCATGCGGCGTGCAATGGCCAAATCCACATCGCCGCCCATGCCGGCATCGACCTGAATCAGCTGGCGCATATTGCGGTTACGCTGACTGCTCCAGCCACGGAAGATGAATTCTGCATTCCGCACGCCCTTGTGCGTGATCTGAAACACGCCGCCTGACTCCTGACGACCGCGCGCCTGGCGATCCATCAATTCCTGCACATTGGCGCGGGCGATTGCGCTGTCATCCTGCGGCGCACGCTGGCTGCTTTCCGGTTCCTGAATGCCAGCGGCGGCACGGCGGTCACGTGCTGCCTGCAGCATGTCGGCCATATCCACGTTCGGATCAAACTTGCGTTCGGCTACCGGCGCAGGTGGGGGCGTCGTCGCTTGTTGCGGTCTGCTTTCCTTTTGTACGGGTTGTGGCGACTTGCGGGCCGTCGGCGGCGTTGTCTTTTCGCGGATCGGTTTGTCGGGTTTGGGCGCCGGTGGTGCGATCACGACGCGCTGCGCTGGCTGCGAAGCGGGCGTCGGCGAGATAAAGCGCACTTCCATCGGCGCAAGACCGGCATCTCCGCGTTCCGTTAAAGGAAGAGGAGGGCGATCCAGATAAAACAGCAGGATCAGGCCATGCAGCAGTAAGGAAAGCGCCAGACCCAGATAAATACGGGCCTTGGGGCTGCTTGGGATTAGTTGCAACTTCATCAACGGCGTAGCAAAGGAACAGGGCACATTATGGCGGCGCCGGGGATTGATTGGGGTGCCGGAAACACTTTTTTAGACGGTTTTTTTCCAAAAAAATCCCCAGTCATCACGCAAGTAAATATCAGATATTTACTTGCGTGTGGCGATAGTAATTACTAACAAACTGGGAAAGTCAAGTAATCGGCTAGGGGTTATTACGTACACAAATACGTATAAATACGTATTGAGACCATGAGGGTAAATACGTATTGTCTCGAAAACTTAACGCGAACTTAACCAGATCTTGAGATCGCAACAAGTTTGGAGTATTTCGTTTTCCCCTATTTATGCCGCCCTATCAGGCAACCTGGAGGCGCAACCGGTCACCCCGGAGCCACATGGCAAAGAAAGGAAAAACGAGACCCGCACTTTCAGGATGAACTCTTTCTTGGATGTGAGGTGCGTTACTGAAATTGCAACACCCTGTCGAAAACATCTTCGCGATTAATCGGCAAAAGGCGGAACGGCGTTCGATCGATCCATTTAATGGCTGCCTCTAACATCCTTGCGGACGTCTTCAAGTAGTAAAAGACGAACAAATTTATTATCAATCGTCGCTTTTGATCGAAAGATCAAAACGATTCTTTGGCATGAGGAACATTATGACAAAAGCAACACAATTCACACTGGCGTGCGCGCCACTGTTTCTGAAAGGAGCGCGCAATGTCTGAACTCTCCGCATCGGCAATCCGTCCTGATCAACCGATCAAGGAAAGCACACGTTGGCTCCAGCTGCTTGTTGGTGTCGTCTGTATGGTGGCAACTGCCAACATTCAATACGCATGGACGCTGTTCGTTCCTGAAATTCAAGGTACTTTCGGCTGGGCTCGCGCAGAGATCCAGATCGCATTTACCATTTTCGTCCTGGTACAAACCTGGTTGGCGCCGATCGAAGGCTTCTTCATCGATAAATTCGGTCCACGTCTGATGGTTGCATTCGGTGCAGTCGGTATCGGTCTGGCTTGGGTGTTGAACTCGCAAGCGACGACCCTGATGGGCTTCTACGTTGGCGCAGCAGTTGGTGGTGTTGGCGTTGGTTCGATCTACGCAACCTGTATCAACAACGCGTTGAAATGGTTCCCTGATCGTCGTGGTCTGGCTGTTGGCCTGACCGCTGGTGGTTACGGTATGGGTTCTGCTGCAACGATCCTCCCGATCGCTGCGATGATCAAAACCGACGGCTTCCAGGAAACGTTCTTCTTCTTCGGTCTGTTGCAAGGTGGCCTGGCGTTTATCGCTGCATGGTTCCTGCGTGGTCCTAAGTCGCACGAAGTGAAAGCTTCGTCGAAACTGGAACAATCGCGTCGTGATTACACCCTGAAAGAAGCACTGAACACCAAACTGTTCTGGCTCATGTTCTTCATGTTCATCATGGTCGTGACCGGCGGTATGATGGCCGTTGCTCAGTTGGGCGTGATCGCACAAGATCTGGGCGTCAAAGAGTTTGAAGTCAACATGTACTTCTTCACGATGGCTGCACTGCCACTGGCACTGATGCTTGACCGTATCATGAACGGTATTTCACGTCCTTTGTTCGGCTGGATTTCGGATAACATCGGTCGTGAAAAAACCATGGTCATCGCGTTCACGCTGGAAGGCTTCGGCATTATCGCTCTCGGCTACTGGGGTCATAACCCATACGCGTTCCTGATCTTGTCGGGTATCGTGTTCCTGGCGTGGGGTGAAGTCTACTCGCTGTTCTCGGCACTGGCAGGCGATGCCTTCGGTACCAAGCACATCGCAAAAATCTACGGCGTGCTGTACTGCGCTAAAGGTATCGGTGCTCTGTTCGTTCCGCTCGGCAACATCATGATGGAAGCAACCGGCACCTGGTCGACCGTTCTGTACACCGTTGCATGTATGGATCTGACCGCGGCGGTCCTGGCGATGGTTGCACTGCGTCCGACCTTAGCCAAGCACGTTGCCTACTCTTCAGAGTTACTGAAGAAAGAACAGGCAGCTGCTGCAGCCGGTCAACCGATGCCAGCAAACGCTTAATTAGTTCTCACGTTATTCGTCGCAAGTTTGACGGGCCCTTCGGGGCCCGTTTTTTATTGCCCCAACCGTTTGAAAAATATGTCTCTATATAGAGAGGCCGAAATAACTTCAAACATCGGCGTAGTAGAAGAAGGGAAGCGCGGGCCTAAAAGATGGCGCGGGAAGGACAAAACAATGCAATGCAGCAAACATGCATGTGTATGGTGCCGCTTGGCAAAATCCTCACATCTACAAACAGACGTCGGTGTATATTGTCAAAGTTGAACTGTTCGGCCTCGGGCGGTTCATAGTCTTCAATATCACGTCACAGGTTTATCAAGCATGAGTTCATCCGTCGGCTGGGGAGAAGCCGCATTCTTGGGGTTAATACAGGGTCTGACCGAGTTTCTGCCTGTTTCTTCAAGTGCCCACCTCCGTATTCTTGGTCCTTTTCTTCCATCCGGCACCGATGCCGGCGCTGCCTTTACCGCCATCGTGCAGATCGGCACCGAACTGGCAGTCCTGCTTTACTTCAGAAAAGATATTTATCGCATCGCCGCCGCGTGGATCGCCGCGCTGTTTAATCCGGCTGCCCGCAAGGACCCGGACGTGCGACTTGGCTGGCTGGTGATCTTGGGCTCGTTCCCGATTGCCGTGCTGGGATTGCTGTTCCAGAACGCGATCGAAACCAATCTGCGCAATCTCTACATCACCGCCACGATGCTGATCGTGTTTGGCCTGATTTTGGGATTGGCCGATAAGGTCGGCAAGCAAACCATCACGCTCGACAAGATGAGCTGGCGCGACGGCATCATCTTCGGCTTTGCACAGGCGATGGCGCTGATTCCGGGCGTGTCGCGCTCGGGCGGCACGATTACGGCGGGTTTGCTGATGGGTTATACCCGTGAGGCAGCAGCGCGTTATTCATTTTTGCTGGCGATTCCGGCCGTGCTGGCATCCGGTTTTTATCAGCTCTATAAAAGCTGGGGTGTGGAAGGTCCGGTAAGTCATGGCGCGACAGCGATGGCGGCGGGGATTTCATTCTTTGTCGGTTACGGCGTGATCGTGGTGTTTCTGCGCATCGTCAGTAGCAAAGGCTACTGGCCGTTTGTGGTCTATCGCGTGATTCTAGGATTGGGCGTGCTGGCCATGCTCACGCTGGGGATCATTGCGCCGCACTAAGTAGTATTCTTGCCCAACAAAAAAGCAGACCACATGGTCTGCTTTTTTAATGTGTGCTCTGTATCAGATTACTGCGACTTAAACCTGCTGGTTCTTGTGATAAAACGCGATAAAGTCCGCCGCCGGCATCGCCTTGGCGAACAGCCAGCCCTGGCCGTATTCCACATCACGCGCGGTCAGGTAATCGGCCTGCAACTGGGTTTCCACGCCTTCGGCCACGATCTTCAGATTGAGCGTCTTGGCGATGTCGATGATGTGCGTCGTCACACTGGCGGTTGCTGCATCGGTACCGATCGTATCGACAAATGACTTGTCGATCTTCAACGTATCCATTGGCAAGCCCTGCAGATACGACAGGCTTGAATACCCGGTACCAAAATCATCGATCGCCACCGCATGTCCGCGTGTGCGCGCGATATCGATCGTGCTACGTGCCGCGTCGATATCCATAAAGCCGCGTTCGGTTGCTTCCAGCCAGATCTGATAATTGTGAATGCCCGTGCCTTGCAGCTTTTTCTCAAGCACACCCAGAATCCGTCCGCTCTTGATGTCGTGTGCGCTCAGGTTGACGGCAATATGGATATCGCGATTAGCATTGAGCAGCGGTTTCAGTTCGCGGATCAGTACGTCGATCACCTGATCGGTAATCTGCATGATCAGGCCGCTTTCTTCTGCCAGCGGGATGAATAGGTCAGGGCGCGTCATGCTGCCATCGGGCCGTTGCCAGCGCACCAGCGCTTCGGCGCCGATGCAAGTACCATCTTTCAACGACACGATCGGCTGATAGTGCACGATAAATTCCTTGCGCTCGACCGCGATCTTCAATTCACCCAGTGGTGACAGGCGACGGCGCGAGAACCACACCACCACGCCCACCATAAAGATCGCCATCAACACGCCCAGCGGCAACAGCACAAGCAATTCACGGCGGAGTTGCTTGCTCAGATTGGCATTCGGCTCCAGTGTGACCGCGATCAGGTCACCTTCACGCGCGATCGAATGCAGCACGGTCTCACTGCGCGTACTGCCGGGCGCAATAATCAATGCCTTGACGTAAGCGAGGTCGGGATCGTGCACGCTACCAAGCGGACTGCCATCCGACAAGCTGACTGCAAGCTGCATGTCGTCGTCGAGGATGATGTCGGCAAAGCGCACTGGATCGAGCAAAGCCTTGTGCGCGTTGTAGGCCAGCCCGATCATGCGGCGACCATCGCTGACGACCGGCGACATCGTCAGGCTGAAACGGATGCCGTCTTGCGCGGTGAACTGTTCCGGCGCAAGCGCGATCTTGTCGATCATCATGCCGGTTGAGGTGCACTTCAGATAGCCGTCTTCAAAGTAACCAATGTCATCCACGCTGCGTGTCGTCAGCGTTGCAATGCGCATCTGGCGCACATGTTCAGGCGAGCACGGCGAAAAACTTTCGACATCCAGTTGCTTGAGCGTGCTGCTGGCTTCACGCAGGGAAATGTGCGCCCGCTCCAATGCACGCTTGGCGTAAAAGTTCAGGCGGTTTTCTTCAAACTGGTTGGCGCGAAGCCAGGAAAGATAGACGGTGGCAGAAAGCGGAATCGCAATACCGATCAATGCAAGCAATGTAGCGAGGATGATGACGCGTGAGCGGTTCAAATGAAGTTTCCTGGCACGTAGATCGACTGCGGGTAGCGTTTGCGAACGGAAACATTAACCGCTTTCCGATGCACTGTGTAAATTTTGCAAGCCTATTTCTACTCCGGTGGTCGCGGCACAACGCATGCATATCAATCGCGATTGCGAGGCGTAACTGATATGGCAGTTATACTGCACCACCCCGAATCATTCGTCTGAGTAAAAGATCACATAATGAGTGCACTTCCCGCCTGTCCCGCATGCCAGTCTTCATACACCTACGAAGATGGCGGTCTGTATATCTGCCCCGAATGTGCGCACGAATGGTCCGCACAAGCCGCGCAAGAAGTTGGCGAAACCCAGCGCGTTTATCGCGATGCGGTCGGCGCTGTGTTGCAGGACGGCGATACCGTCAGCATCATCAAGGACCTCAAGCTCAAGGGCGGCGGTGGCGTGCTCAAGATCGGCACCAAGGTCAAGAACATCCGCCTGGTCGACAGCGATCACGACATCGATTGCAAGATCGACGGCTTCGGCGCGATGAGCCTCAAGTCAGAGTTCGTCAAAAAAGTCTAAGGTAGTCGCGCACAATGTACGTTGCCCGACACACGCAGTGAGCGCAGCACCGGTAGAATCCTGATTGCCTCATAAAGGATCTGCCGTCATGCCTGCCGCATCTTCACCTGTTCCTGCACCTAATCCTGTCGCTTCCGATTCGCCGCTCTACGTCGTCAAGACCTCGCCCATCCATGGACGTGGCGTGTTTGCGCGTCGAGCGATAGCGCCCGGCGACGCCATCATCGAATACACGGGTCAACGCATTACCTGGGACGAAGCCAATCGCCGTCGCGACGACAACGATCCACTCAACCTGACTTACTTCTTTACGCTCAACGATGGCCGCGTGATCGACGGCGGCGTCAACGGCAACGAGGCCCGCTACATCAACCACTCATGCGAGCCCAATTGCGAAGCGATTGAATATGACGACGGCAGCGTCTGGATTCATGCGCTCTACGGCATCGAGCGCGGTGATGAACTCAGCTACGACTACACCCTGATCTACGAAGGCCGTCACACGCCTGCCATCAAGCGCGCGTTTGCTTGCCATTGCGGCGCGCCGACCTGCAGCGGATCGATGCTCATGTCAAAACGATCGGCACGCTATCGCGCCAATATGCGGTTGATGCAAAAGTGATAGGGATTGACCGTTAGACGAGCATTGCCTCGCGCATTTTTCTCGCTACAAGCGATTCTTCCGAGTGAGTCATGATTAGTTCGTTAGTTGAACGTGTCATGGCTACATAAAGTAAGCGCGCCTCTTCTTCTGGTGTGCCTTCATGTTTTGCAGTTGCGCCAATCCCTGGGATGACAACTAACGGAAATTCCAATCCTTTACTACTGTGCATGGTCACGACCTTAACGCTGTCATGAGTGGGATTGATACGTTTGTTTTTATCACCTGACCATTCGAACGGAATCCCTTTCTTCTGTAACGAGTCTTTTACAATATTGTCGGTCGGTGCGCCACGATAAAGAATTGCCATGTCGCTCCACGCGGTACCCGTTTTATGTGCGTCCTGCAGACGTGTGGTGAGATGGTCGACTTCCTCCCGGAGGTTGGGAAGTTTGATCAAAAGGGGCTTGGGGCCACGGCGGCCCGTACTCATTGGTTGTACGGTTGGTGCCTGGTCTTCTTCCGTATCCTTGGCGTTGAGTAGGTCGTCGGCAAAGGCGCGTGCTACCGCGAGAATTTCGGTCGTGTTGCGATAATTGAGTTTGAGAATGGTCGTGCGTCCCTTGGCCTGGATGCCCACGCTGGAGAAAGAGAAACGTATTTTCTTTGCCCCGCCATAGATCGATTGCGCGTCGTCGTAAAGCACCAGAAGGGAATTGCTGTCCGGGTGGATCATCTGCACAACCAGCTTGAACCATTCGGCACGGAAATCATGACCTTCGTCGATCAGAACGGCGTCGTACTGTGCAGAAGGAATATGTTTGCTTTCTACCGAGTGAATGACCTTGTCCACGCAGGCAGCAAAAAATGCTTCCGCATCGCCGTTATGCTTCGGAATCTCGACATGATAGGCATCAAGTTGACGGCGACACCATGCGTGAAAACTCACGACATGCACCTTGTCCTGCAAACCTTTGGCTTCCATTGTGCTCTGTAGTTTGGCTGCAAGTGTGCGGTTGTAACAAAGCACGAGGATAGGACGTTGGCAGAGATGTGCGAGATGCTCCGCACGATAACCAAGGATCAGGGTTTTGCCAGAGCCTGCAACGCCATGGATGATGCGGTGGCCTTCGCCAAGACTGCGTGCAAGTTGTTCCTGCTGTATATCCATGACGCGAATGAGATCGGGGATCTCCACCTCTTTCTGCTCATCAGCATCAAACAGATCGGCTTGTGCGCCGATTCGAATTTCCGGAAACATGTGCCATCTAATGCGGTCAATCTGTGGCAAGGTAAGTTGACGTTGAAACTTGATGGGAAACATATCCCATAAGCGCTTTTGAAATACTTCCGCATCAACGCTTGGCACCATTTCATCCTTGCAGATGACTAAATGTGACGGAATGGCGTTGCCCATTTCATGCGCGTCAAACTGAGCTCGGTCAATGTTTGTCAGGACTACGCCATGTCCATACGAGAAGGCAACTTTGCCTTTGAGTGAGCCACTGGGAAAAATCAGTTGAGGATCGCGTTCCAGTTTGCTGGTTATGGCGAACATATACTGGCGCGCTTGCTCGATTGGATTGATCAGCGTCTTGAGCACGCCGTCAAATGCCAAACTGACTTGTTGTTTGTCGAGGGTTTGAATCGACGTCAGCTTCCAGTCTTTTACTTCAAGAACGAGCAAGCCGCGATTTGGGTGAAAGACAACAAAGTCAGGATGCCGAGTCTGCTCGCCGATGGAGACGTCATACCAACATAGGTAGTCATCTTCCAGCTTCTGTTCGAGTCGTTCCGCAAATCGTTTTTCACCCGCTGTCATGCGCGAAACGACGCTACCAATTGCGGGTATGAGGGTTGCCACCATCGTGCTCCAGTTCATCGAAGTGCTAATGATTACCGAAGAATATGAAGTGGCAATTGTTCTATGTAAGAAATTTCACAGTATTTGACGTTTTATCCCATATATATGGGATAAAGATGCGAGAAGTTGTTAGATTTGTCGAACGATCTTTGCCGGATTCCCCACCACAACCACATTCGCCGGCACATCCTTCGTCACCACCGCCCCCGCACCAATCACGCTATTCTCGCCGACCGTCACCCCCGCGAGAACAATCGCGCCGCTGCCGATCCAGACGTTGTCGCCAATGACGATGGGTTTTGCGGCTTCCAGTCTTTTCCAGCGTAGTTCTGGCTCGACCGGATGCGTTGGCGTCAGCAGTTGTACGTTGGTGCCGATCTTGACGTTGCGGCCGATGGTGATGGAGACGACGTCGAGAGCGACCAGTCCGTAGTTGATGAAGGTGCCTGCGCCGATGTGGATGAAGCGGCCGTAATCGACGTAGAGCGGTGGACGGATGTGGACGTCGGGTGCGACGCTGCCGAGCAGTTTTTCCAGCACTTTGTGGCCGGCTTCCACACTGACGGCGTATTGCGTATCGAACTCGCGCATCAACAGATAGCAGCGGCGCTGTTCGGCGGCCAGTTCTGCATCGTCGGCGGTGTACAGATCACCGGCCTGCATTTTTTCCAGTTGGGTGCGTGAGTCGCGCGTGTCGTTTGTGTCGCTTGGATTGTCGTGGGCCATGCGGGTCTCCTTGTCTGTACATTAATTGCGTGTCCAGATAAGGCGATAAATCCGCGCGTTGGTTCCTTATCGTTATGGCGCTGCGGTGTGATCTTTGGTTTGCAGACCGAGGCCCGGTTGGCCGTATTCGCGAATGACTTCCGCGATAACGACGCGGTAACCGTCGAGCCAGTTGGCTTGCGCTGCTTTCGCTTCTACATGCGTGGGATGTTGCATCAGCGCCTGCAGCGCAGCCATCGATTCCCAGTAATAGACGTTGGCGTAGAGACCGGTGGTCGGGTTCTCCCAGGCTTCTTCACCAAGATAGCCGGGGATGTCTTTTGCGACGGCGGCAATGGCCTGGTCGAGACGATGAAAATCGTCGTCGAAATGCTTCTTGCCGAAGATGAAGGTTGAGGAATACACGGCGGCCCCTATCAATGGAATCCAATGAAAACGGCAGGCACATTGCTGACCCTGCCGCGCACAATGTTCGCCTAGATCAGGACGACAGTTTCATCAATACGATGCCGCAGACGATGAGTGCGGCTGCTGCGATCCGCATCATGCTGGCACCTTCACCTAGCACAAACACGCCAACTGCAAAGGCGCCGACCGCACCGATGCCGGTCCAGATTGTGTATGCGGTACCGAGCGGCAGCGTGCGCATGGAGATCGACAGCAAGGCAAAGCTGGCGGCCATGAAGACAAAGGTGATGATGGTGGGGGTGAGGCGCGTGAAGCCTTCGGACTGCTTCATGGAAAATGCCCACACAACTTCGAGCACGCCGGCGATGACAAGATAGATCCAGGCCATATGGCCCTCCTTTAAAAGAAAGGCCGGGCCGTCCCGGACTTGATTCCCGAATGTGGGGGAGGTCGTCCTCCTGTGCAAAATTATAGCCCGCAAGAAAAGTTGTGGCAGACACTATCAAAAATTGCATGTGTGCATCACAAGATTGAATCACATTCATCGCCAAACGTATTTGCAAGGACGTGTAACAGCGCCCCTTTAAAGGGAACGTCTGTCATCATCACTGTCCAATAACAGTAGCCATTCCTTTCAGGAGACATGACATGAATCAACAGGACCGCCAGGCCATTGACGCCATCTTTCAACGCATCGGCGATGTGGAGCGTCAGGGCACACCGCGCGATCCCGAGGCAGAACAATTGATCGCGGAACACCTGCGTGCCAATCCTGCTGCTGCCTACTATCTGGCGCAAACCGTCGTGGTGCAGGATCAGGCGTTGAAGAACGTCCGTCAGGAAAATAGCGTGACGCCACCGCACGGCGAAACATTGTCTGCGGCGGGCACGCCATTACGTGGTGCAAACAGCCCGACAAATACGGCAGGCAACAGCGATGGATTCGGTCAGGGCTTTGGCCGTTCTGCGCCCAACTACGCGCCGCAACAACCGGCGATGGCAACCCAGTTTGGTAATAGCAATCAGGCGGCTGGCGCGCAGGCAGCGGGTGGCGGCTTCCTCGCAGGTGCGGCGCAGACGGCAATGGGCGTTGCCGGCGGCATGATGCTTGGATCGATGCTGGGCAATATGTTTGGCGCGGGCCATGCCAATGCGGCAGATGCCGGCAAGGACAAGCCTGCGGAAAACAACGCGGGTAATGACACTGCCGGCAATGATGCGGCCTCCACGGAAACAGCGGCCGCCGATGATGGCGGATTCGGTAGTTGGTTTGGTGGCGGTGATGACGGCGGTGGTTTCGACGAAATCTGACGCCATGCGCCCATCCAGATGAAACTAACGGCTGCCTGTGCAGCCGTTTTGGTTTGATTGCCGGGATGCGGCATCGGGTGGATTTGGCCGCGCAATGGCCGCTCAATGGTCGATTCGGTGCCAAATTCGTGGCAAACACGGCAAGTTTGCACAGAATCGGCTGCAAAGCAGGGCAAAACCCGGGAATTTCCATCTGTTTTACGCTTGCGCCATCAGTGTGCAGCAGCAAAGAGAGTAGACTGCGAGCATCTTCGCGCTTTTGCGCCCCATCTTCATTCTGCGAGTTCTCATGTCCGAAACATCCTCCCCCCTTTTTGCCGACCTTAACCTGGGTGAGCCGCTGCTGCGCGCGCTCAAAGACCTCGGTTACGAGGCGCCATCGCCGATTCAGTCCGCGACCATTCCGCTGCTGCAAGACAATCGCGATGTGCTGGGGCAAGCACAAACGGGTACCGGCAAGACCGCGGCATTTGCACTGCCGATCCTGTCGCGCCTGAACATCAAGCAGACCACGCCTCAGGCGCTGGTGCTGGCACCGACGCGCGAGCTGGCGATTCAGGTGGCGGAGGCATTCCAGACGTATGCGCGTCATATTCCGGGTTTCCATGTCTTGCCGATCTACGGTGGCCAGAGTTATGGCGTGCAGTTGAGCGCCTTGCGTCGTGGTGTGCACGTTGTGGTCGGTACGCCGGGTCGTGTGATCGACCATCTGGAAAAAGGCTCGCTCGATCTGTCCAAGATCAAGACGCTGGTGCTGGACGAAGCCGATGAGATGTTGCGCATGGGCTTTATCGACGATGTGGAAACGATTCTGCAAAAGACGCCGGAATCGCGTCAGACGGCCTTGTTCTCGGCCACCATGCCGGCTGCTATCAAGCGCATCGCCACCACCTATCTGCGTGACCCTGAACAAATTACCGTTGCTGCCAAAACCGGCACCGCCGACAACATCCGTCAGCGTTACTGGCTGGTCAGCGGCATGCACAAGCTCGATGCGCTGACCCGCATTCTGGAAGCCGAAACCTTCGACGGCATGATCATTTTTGCGCGTACCAAACTCGGTACCGAAGAACTGGCGACCAAGTTGCAGGCGCGCGGTTTCTCTGCAGCGGCGATCAATGGCGACATCCAACAGCAGCAGCGCGAGCGCACTATCCAGCAACTGAAGGACGGCAAGATCGACATTCTGGTGGCGACCGATGTGGCCGCACGCGGTCTGGACGTCGAGCGCATCAGCCACGTTATCAATTACGACGTACCGTACGATCCAGAGAGCTATACCCACCGTATCGGTCGTACCGGTCGTGCCGGTCGCAGCGGTGAGGCGATTCTGTTCATCTCGCCACGCGAGCGCAATCTGCTCAAGGTCATCGAACGCGCCACGCGCCAGCCGGTTGCGCCGCTGACGCTGCCAAGCGTGCAGGACGTCAACAACGTGCGTATCGCCAAGTTCAAGCAACAGATCACCGAGACGATTGCCGAAGGCGAGCTGGAATCCTTCCAGTCGCTCATCGAGGATTACGAACGCGAGCACAACGTGCCGGCAGTCGAGATCGCGGCGGCGTTGGCCAAGATTGCACGCGGCGATGTGCCACTGCTGCTTGACAAGAAAAACGAAGGACGCGACCGCGCATCCTTTACGGAACGTGCTGCACCGGCGGCGCACTTTGAACGGCCGGAACGTTTTGAACGTGCCGAGCGCCCTGAGCGTACAGAACGCACCGAGCGCTTTGAGCGCCCAGAGCGTGCAGAACGTGGTGACCGCACAGAACGTCCGGCCGCACCGCGCAAGGACCGTATTGTGCGCGCACCGGATGAAGGCAAAGAAACCTTCCGTATCGAAGTCGGCCACAACCATGGCGTCAAGCCGGGCAACATCGTCGGCGCAATTGCCAACGAAGCCGAGATGGATGCCAAGCACATCGGCCGCATCGAAATCTACGACGACTACAGTACGCTCGATCTGCCACAGAACATGCCGGACGATTTGCTTCAGCATCTGAAAAAGGTGTGGGTCGCTGGTCAGCAACTGAACATCAGCCGCGATAGCGAAGGCGCTGGCGCATCGGCATTCGCGCCTGCTGCCAAGCCGCCACGCAAAGATAAATTTGCGGACAAATCTTCGCCAATGGATCGCTTTGCTGCAGACGACAAACCGGCACGTCCGGAGCGCCAGGATCGCGTGCGTAATCCGATTTCGGACGGTGCCTTTGGTGAGATCGAGGAAGAAGCACCTGCACCTAAAAAAGAACGTGGTGAACGCAAGCCGCAGGCGGCAACCGATGCCTACCGCATCGAAGTCGGCCACAACCACGGCGTCAAGCCAGCCAACATCGTTGGTGCGATTGCCAATGAAGTCGGCATGGATGCCAAGCACATCGGCCGTATCGAAATTTTTGACGACCACAGTCTGCTCGACCTGCCGCAAGGCATGCCGCCAGAAATCTTCCGTCAGTTGCAGGCGGTGGTGGTGGCAGGACAGAAGTTGCGTATCAGCCCATCCGGTGATCGTCGTCCGCAAGAAGTCACACCGGCCAAGCGCATTGCACTGACCGGCCCGAATAAGGGTGCCGATCGCCGTGTGAAAGAAAAGGAAAAGCGTGGTTACGAAGGTAACGCGCCGTTTCGTTCCAAATCCCCGCGCAAAGGCAGCTAATGCCTGACCAGAAAGCGGCGCTGTTGCGCCGCTTTTTATTTGTGGGCTTTGTTTGTGTTGCGTTCAGGAGCCGATCATGAAACTGACACTGTTTGGCGCACAGCGCTATGACCGAACCTTCTTTGATCGCGTCAATCGCGATGCTTTTACCGATCAGCAGTTTGTGATCGACTATCAGGAAGCATTGCTGACCGAAGCCACGGTTGCGCTGGCAAAAGGCAGCGATGCCATCTGCGTATTCGTCAACGATCAGGTGACCAAGCCCGTGCTGGAAGCGCTGAAGGACTTGGGCATCGGTGTAGTGCTGTTGCGTTGCGCCGGTTATAACCAGATCGACCTGGCTGCAGCGCAGGCGCTTGGCATCAAGGTTGCACGCGTGCCGGCGTATTCGCCCGAGGCCGTGGCGGAGCACACGCTGGCATTGATCATGACGCTCAACCGGCATACGCATCGCGCCTTCAATCGCGTCCGCGAAGGTAACTTCTCACTCGATGGCCTGCTGGGGCAGAACCTGCATGGCAAGACAGTCGGCCTGATCGGCACAGGCAAGATCGGTCTGGCTGCGGCACGCATCTTCAAAGGCTTTGGTTGTCGCGTGTTGGCGAGTGATCCGGTGCCATCCGCCGAATTCAAAGCTTATGGCGAGTACGTGGCGCTGGATGTGTTGTTGGCGCAATCCGATATCGTGTCACTGCATTGCCCGTTGTTGCCCGCAACCCATCACCTGATCAACGCCGAACACTTGGCCTTGATGAAGCAGGGCGCGATGCTGGTCAATACCTCGCGTGGTGCACTGGTCGATACGCCGGCGTTGATTGCGGCACTGAAATCGAGAAAGTTGGGTGCGTTGGCAATCGATGTGTACGAACAGGAAGGACCGCTGTTCTTTCAGGATCGTTCGTTCGAGATCATTGATGACGAGGTATTTCAGCGGCTGATGAGTTTTCCGAATGTGCTGGTCACCGGGCATCAGGGTTTCTTCACCACCGAGGCAATGACGGAGATCGCGACAGTCACTTTAGGTAACTGGCAGACGTTGCTGCAAACAGGTACGTGCGTCAATCTGGTGGTGCCGGATTGAGTGATATGCGTTTGTTGGTGGGGAAGGTCAGCCAGGCGAGTGGAACGGTAAATCAGAAGAGCAGAAAACCAGAAGAGCGTAGGGCCTTGGCCGCTGCGATCATTTATGCAGCAGGGTCTGGACGGTATCGATCAGTTCGTCAAACTGGAACGGCTTCTTGAGAAAGCGATCAATCTTGACGCTAGCCAGATCGTGCTGATCGGGCGCGGCGCTCATCAACACAAACGGCTTTTCGCCCAGCACGGGATCTTGCTGAACCTGCTTGCGAAACGTAATGCCATCCATCACCGGCATCATGCAGTCTGAGATGATCAGGTCCGGCACGCGTTTCTGCAGCAACGCCAGTGCCTCACGGCCGTTGGTTGCCGTGAGCACTTCATAGCCGTGAACTTCGAACAGTAGACTGAACGTTTCGGTAATGTCGATTTCGTCATCGACGATCAAGATCAGTTTCATCGCTCCGGCGCCGGTCGGAGATTTTTTTTGATGTCTGAAATGTAGCCGTCCACGGATACACCCTGATCGGAAATGATCATCAGGTGATTGGCGTTGTCGTAGCCATTTTCGCGCAGCTTCATGACCGAAATCTGGCGCATGTGTGCATCGTCGTGCTCAACAAATTCAAGCAGCAGAATGTTTTCATACAGCGCAGATGCCGAGGAGTTGCTGCGGTCGCTTTGCTTGTACGGCAGTTGTTCGGTCACGAAGGTGGTGACATCCAGAACACGCAGCTCGTTGAACAGCGCGACGAGAAAAGCCGGCGCACGCTCTGGATGCATGGCGATATGGCGAATACCTTCGACGCCATCAAGGAAGACACGCTTGACGCCACGCTGCCTGACCGTATCGAGAATACGGCCGGCCAGTTCGTCCAGCAGCACTTCCAGCGGCAACTGCCACATGATGTCGAGCTGTCCACGCGCCGCTGGCGTGGCGAGATCGATACTGATGCGGCGCGCTTTTTCCATCAGGCGTTGCGGCGATTCGTAAAAGCCGATGATCAGACCGGGCTCGCCTTTTTTCAACCCTTCATCGATGAAGTGCAGACCCATTGAGGTCTTGCCAACGCCGGGGCTACCGAGCAGATTGGTGACCGATGCCTTGACGATGCCGCCGCCGATCACGCGATCCAGTGTCAGGATGCCGGAGCTGACATATTCACCAGTGGCTGCCGGTGGTGCATTGGTTTTGCCGACCGTGGTTTCCAGACGCGGATACATGACGATGCCATCAGGGCAGACGGCGAACGCATGTTTGCCCAGCAGATGATCAGCGCCGCGCATTTTGAAAACCTTGACCTCGCGTACCAGACGCATGCCATGTTCGTACTGACTCAGTTCGATCAGACCATCGACCAGCGTGTTCTCCGAGTCGGGCACATTGCCTTCAACCGGCGACAGCAGGAAGGTGGTGCATCCCATCGATGCCACCAGCGAATTGAGCGAATGCATGAACTCCGACAGATCGAGATCGGATGGGCTGGAGTTGCGGATCGAACGGAAGCCGTCCACGATCAGGATGCTCGGTTTCTGTTCCGATAACGATGCGGTGATCAGCTTGAGCAGTTCGCGCAGACCTCCGCGCGCCAGACTGGAATAGGCGCCGTGAAACACGATTTCGTTGCCGATCAGCTTTTCGTCGTAGAACGAAAAATTGCTGAAGTGATTGATCATCTTGGCATGCGACTCGGCGATGAGCGTCAGGATCAATACCTTCTCGCCATCTTTTGCATGCGCAAAGCCCATCTGGCAGGCGAGCGTTGTCTTGCCGCTGCCGGCCAGTCCTTGAATCAGATACAGGCTGTGTTTCGGCAGACCGCCGCCCAGGATCTCGTCAAAACCGGGAATGCCGGTTTTCATCAACTGGATACGACCAAAAGTCTGTCGGGAGCCGTCGGTCTTCCCGAAAGCGTCGCTGGATTTATTGTCTTGGGCCATGGATATGCAGTGCTTGGTTGAAGGTGCGTAGAGCAGGCGGCTGATGCGAAGAAAAACAGGGTACCAAAATAGCACAGGAGGTGGGGGCCCGTCCCTCTGTATCAGGTACGTTTTTCGTCAAAAAAAATGCGTACATTGCAACGCCGGATTTTCTCACAGAAGATTTTCCCGTTCGCCTACAGATTTGACGCGTTGTCCGTGCGAGTATGCTGGAAAGTGAATGGATTTTTTCTATGCAGACAGTCTTGATTGTGGATGACGAACGCGACGCCGTGGATGTGCTCAGTCTCATGCTTGAGATGAGCAGCTTTGAGGTCATGGTCGCGTACAACGGTTTGCAGGCATCCAATCTGATCGAGCAAAAGCGGCCGGATCTGATTCTTTCCGATTTTATGATGCCCGAGCTGGATGGGGTGTCACTGTGCAGGCAGGTAAAGAACAATCCCAAGACGGCGGATATTCCATTCATCCTCATGACCGCAACTGTTGGCCAAGTCGCTGGCGATGCACCAGTCGATGTCGTGCTTACAAAGCCGGTTGAATTGAGCAAGTTGCTGGAAACCTTCAAGCGCTTCTCAAAACCAGCTGACGAACGGCCTTTGCGCGCAGTGCGCTGATCTACAGGAAGGGCATCACGCGACGCCTCAATGCACGCATGCTTGCGAACATCGCAGCCGGGTTCTAAGATGCCGGCCATGATGTTCGATTGTGCCGTCAGGCTATTTGCTGGCCAGCACACTGTGCATGCGCTGGTAGTCTTTGCGATATTGACCAGCCAGTCGGGTCTTTTGCGTATCGCTCAAAATCTTTCCTGAAATCTGGAAAAACTTCTTCTCTTCTTCTTTCAAGTGGTGGTGCACCAGCTTGGATAATTCCTTGGCGTGATTCAACCAAGCTTCGCCCGATGGCTCAAGGCTGGATAATTTTTCGACTGCTTCATCGATCTCGTGATGTTCCGATAGCGCGTGGCGCGATGGGTCCAGGCCCATGTCGTTCATCAGGATCGGTGCGTACAAATAGCGTTCTTCGGCTGCCGCGTGCGCAGCCAGTTCTTCTGCCAGTTCCTTGGCGAGCAATTGGCGGTTGCCACCTTTGGGCGATGCGCGCAGCATTTTGCGGCACAGCGTGCGCTGTAATTCGTGACTGGCTCTCAGGGCTTCGTAAATATTCTCTGACATGGCTTGTCCTTGGCAATAATGACGGCAAAAAATGGATTGCCGGTACATTGTCAGAGTAACGATGTCAGTGGTGCGAGGTCGGTGCTGTTCCGCACATTGCTCGTGTAGAAGCAATGTGGTGCGGTCATCACAACAGCATGTCTTGATGCGTGCGAAATGATGTCGCACACGGAGAAGTGTTACTACAGAGGACGGCTTGGCAATTGGGTGATGTTGTTGCGGGTTTGCGTGGCGCGCAGCAATGTTTGCACGCCATTGAGCAAATCACCCTTGGTCATGTCGTTTTCAATGTGGATGCCGTAGTGTGCGGCTTCTTCCATATGCGGCGGCAGCGCCGGTTCGTCCTGATCCTCACGCACGGTAATTGAGGAGCGGATCGCATACTCCAGCGCCTTCAGATGCTCGATCCGGTAATCGGCAAGATTGGTGATGTTGGTCTGTCCCACGATTGCGCTCCCCTGATCATCCTGTGCACGGCTTTATCGTGATATGCAGACGATTATTGATCTTTTTGCGCGGACTGTGCGAAAAGAATCGCGAGAAATAGGCCGATGCGGGCAGGTTACGCCAGCTTGAGATAAATCAGCCGCCCGGTGCGGTGACCAGTTCGATGGTCGAGATCACGTCGCGTACCTTGAACGGCTTGAGCAGAATACGGCTCACACGCAGAGCTTTCAGCTTTTCTGCAAATTCGCCGTCGCAGGTTGGCGTGATGACAGCAATCGGAATATCGGACGGCGCGCGAAACGATGCATCGCGCAGCGCCTGAAGAAAGGCGAGATCGGCAACTTCGTCATCGATGGTGGCGATGAGCGCAGAAATGCGGTCGTTCATCAGGTACTGACGCGCGGCGCTGGTGCTGGCGACTTTACGGACGGTCGCCAGATTCAACTGATAGGCGGTCGAGGCAATCACGCTGCCGACCATTGCATTTTTCTCCACCAGCAGGATGTTGTGCTTGTCAGTTGTCATGAGGTTGGTCCGGTGAAGTGTCGTTCTGTGCATCGCGATGGACGAGTTCTTCGACCACCAGATCGCGCAGCGAAGAGAGGATCGCCAGATCGACCGCATCCATTTGCCGAGGGGTGCTGTCGATGACACATAGCGTGCCGACCTTTTCGCCTGTGGGTAACTGCAGCGGAGCGCCTGCATAAAAGCGCACGTGCGGCTCGCTGGTGACGACGGGATTGTCGTGAAAGCGTTCGTCCAGCGTGGCATCGGCGACCAGCAGGATCTCGTCCTTCATGATGGCGTGACCGCAGAACGAGGTTTCACGGGCGGTTTCACATACATCCAGCCCGACGCGCGCCTTGAACCATTGACGTTCTGCATCGACCAGCGTGATCAGTGCCATCGGTACATCGAGCTCGTTCGCAGCGAACTGCACGATGCGATCAAAGCGTTCTTCGGGTGGCGTGTCGAGAATCAGCAGCTGGCGCAGTGCCTGCAACCGGTCTGTTTCGTCAGGCGGGATGGGCGCCTTGATCATGGTCTTGCTCCTCTATGCATAAGGACGGTCAAGGCTCATTCTCTGGGCTGGAAACACATTGTGTCAACCGGCCATGCCGGCGCGGCAGCGAGACGGTGATGGTTCTATTTTGGGGAACACAATGGAGAGTGTTGCGCCGCCTGGCAGAGGCAATGCGACGCAACATGGAATTGGTGCCGGTATATTTTCGAACCGCCGGCTCCGGTGTGTGTTGATGAAGACCGCCTTGATGCTGTGGCGCGCCTTGCACTGTCGCTACCTTACCGCCTCAGCCTGCAAACCCCAACGAAGCATTTTCTATATCGATATAGCGTTGCTGTCCGAAGCGCCGGATAGGTTGCAGGCATCCGCAGAAACGGGAATGAACAACAAACCCAGCAGTATCAGACAGGCAAGTACGCAAACCTTTTTGAGGATGCGAATGATGGCGGACTGCGTTGCGCTTGAAAGAAAAAACATGAGCACTGTCGTATGCAAAAACGAAAGCAATCAGTGTAGAGACTTACCGTCCTTAACTTTATGAGCAAGTCTGAGCGAATCGATCATCGCGATAGTGCGATGGGCAAAAAGGAAGGGAATCCAGGAACTGGCAGTAAGGCTGATCAGCGGCAGATTTTGGATTTTGCGTAGAAACGATAGCCAATGCTGCGCAAGGTGCTCAATGGCAGCGCCTGATTGCATGCTTCTTTGACTTTGCGGCGCAGGCGCCGCATTTGCGTGTCGAGCCGGCGCTGGTCGTAGGCGAGAAAGTCTTCACCCAGCGCTTCGATGATGGATCGGCGCGTGACCGACTCGCCGCCAGACATGAGCGCGAGTAACACCAGATGATCCTGGCGCGAGAGCGAAATGTTCACGCCGGTTGGCGAGATCAGGCGACGTGGAGAAGCTGATAACTGCCAGCACGAGGTGTCTTCTGGCAGCAGTTGCGGTGCAACGATTTCGCCGTCATCGAACTTGCGTTGCGTGATGTCCCGCGCCACGCCAATGCGGACCTTGTGATCTTCCGACCATGATGCAGACCAACTGATGTACGCCACCTGCCCATCCTTGCGGATGTAACGATTTTCGAAATAGCGTTGCAGGTAGCCACCCATGACGCGGTCGATCGATTGTAACGTGCGTTCGCGGTCGTCGGGATGCACCATGTCGAGCATGGTTTTGCCTATCATCTCTTCCGGCGTGTAACCGAAGATGGCCTCGCACGCGCCGGTGACGGACAGGCACTTGCCATTTGCATCGACCGCGAAGATTGCATCGAGCACCAACTGCCCGTATGCACTCTTTACGATGTTTTCATCCAATACACTCGACGACAAAATACGTTGCTTCCATACGTGATGTGTCGTTGATGGCGCTAAGCCGACGACACTGACTTGCCTCGAATGGTTGGACGTCGTGCCATGAGCAGACGTGTTCTCAGCATTCGTTGGAATTCGGGCGGGATGCTTTTGATGTAGTACTGCTGGATTCTAACGTTCTCCCATATCTATGGGAGAACGCAAAGGTTACATCTCGTTAAATGCCTGGCTTTACTCAACGGTGACCGATTTCGCCAGGTTACGTGGCTTGTCGACGTCGGTGCCGCGTGCCAGTGCGGTGTGATAAGCGAGCAACTGCAGGGGCACCACGTGCAGGATCGGTGACAGCAGGCCGTAGTGTTCCGGCATGCGGATCACATGGACGCCTTCGCTGGTGGTGATGCGCGAATCGCCATCGGCAAACACATACAGTTCGCCGCCGCGTGCGCGGACTTCCTGCATGTTGGACTTGAGCTTGTCGATCATGGAGTCGGCAGGGGCGACGGTGACGACCGGCATTTCTTCCGTGACGAGTGCGAGCGGGCCATGCTTGAGTTCGCCAGCCGGATAGGCTTCGGCGTGGATGTACGAAATTTCCTTGAGTTTCAAGGCACCTTCGAGGGCGATCGGATAGTGCAGGCCGCGGCCGAGGAAGAGCGCGTTTTCCTTGCGGGCGAAGGCTTCGGCCCAGGCAATGATTTGCGGCTCAAGCGCGAGCACAGCCGTGATCGCGGCGGGCAGGTGGCGCATTTCCTTGAGGAAGCCGGCTTCCTTTTCTTCGCTGAGGCGACCTTTGACTTGCGCCAGTGTCAGCGTCAGCAGGAATAGGGCGGCGAGCTGTGTCGAGAAGGCCTTGGTCGATGCAACGCCGACTTCGACGCCGGCGCGCGTGATGTAGTCCAGCGCGCATTCGCGCACCATCGCACTCGTCGCTGCATTGCAGATCGTCAGCGTGTTGAGCATGCCTTGCGATTGGGCATGGCGCAACGCAGCCAGCGTATCTGCGGTTTCGCCGCTTTGCGAAATCGTGACGACCAGTGCGTTCGGATTCGGTACGCTGTCGCGATAGCGGTATTCGCTAGCGATCTCGACATCGACGCGCACGCCGGCAATCGCTTCGATCCAGTATTTGGCGGTCATGCCCGAGTAATAGCTGGTACCGCAGGCGAGGATCAGGACGGAATCAATTTTCTTGAAGATGCCATAGGCCTTGTCGCCGAAAATTTCAGGCGTGATGCTTTCGATGCCTTCGAGCGTGTCGGCAATGGCGCGCGGTTGCTCGAATATCTCTTTCTGCATGTAATGACGATACGGACCAAGTTCGACGGCGGCGGTGTGCGCCTGCACGGTTTTGACTTCACGTTCAACCTGCTTGCCGTTGACATCCACGATCCAGATGCGCTGCATCTGCAGATCGACGACATCACCTTCTTCCAGATACACGATCTGATTGGTGGTGCCGGCCAGCGCCAGTGCATCGGAAGCGAGGAAGTTCTCGCCATTGCCGACGCCGACGATCAGTGGCGAGCCGCGACGTGCGCCGACCACGCGGTGTGGTTCGTCACGCGAGAACACGGCAATGGCGAATGCGCCGGTCAATTGCTTGGTGGCGAGCTGTACGGTTTCGAACAGGTCGCCGGTGTAGAGGTGATCGACCAGATGGGCGATGACTTCGGTATCGGTCTGGCTTTCGAACTCGTAGCCGACGGCGCGTAACTCTTCACGCAGTTCGTCGTGGTTTTCGATGATGCCGTTATGCACAAGGGCGATGCGGCCGCGTGAAAAATGCGGATGGGCGTTATGTGATGCTGGCGCGCCGTGCGTGGCCCAGCGCGTGTGCGCGATGCCGGTAAAGCCTTCGAGATGGGCTTCGGCGACTTGTTTTTCGAGTTCTGCGACGCGGGCCGTGCTGCGTGAACGTTCCAGCTTGCCATCGACATGCAGGGCCACGCCGCACGAATCGTAACCGCGGTATTCGAGGCGTTTGAGGCCTTCAACAAGAATAGGGGTGATGTTGCGTTGCGCGACTGCGCCGACGATACCGCACATGGTGAGCCTTACTAATAGAAGTTCTAATAACGCTCATCCTAGTCCAGTTGTTGTGTAATAAGCTTTCAAAAATAATGAATTTATGAATTAATATTGCTCATGTTTGTTTGTGTGAAATTTAAATTCATTAAAATAGAGAAAATGACTGAATCAAGCAACGAACTGCCGATGCTGGACGAATTGGATCGTCGCATTCTGAATGCCTTGCAGGCCGATGCGGCGCAAACCAATGCCGATCTGGCGACCGCGGTGCATGCATCTGCACCGACTTGCCTGCGCCGCGTCAAGCGACTGGTCGATCTGGGGGTGATTGAAAAGCAGGTCGCGATTGTCGCGCCGCAAAAGGTCGGCGCGGGTTTGACGGCAATTGTCGAGATCACGCTCGACAATCAGGCAGCCGAGCAACAAACGCAATTCGAGCGGCTGGTTGCGGAGGAGGCGGCCGTGTTGCAGTGCTATCGCGTGTCGCCCGGGCCTGACTTCGTCTTGATGGTGCAGGTCGCCGATATGCCGGCATACAACGCGCTCGTGCATCGGCTGTTTGCCTCGCATGCCAATGTGCGTAATGTGAAGAGTTTTTTTTCCATCCATCGCAGCAAGTTCGAGACGCGGATTGCGGTCTGATATCTCCGCAAGCCGGCGCTCAAAACATTTCCAGAAACGCCTTGGCCGCCGCAGACAGTCGCTGATTTTTGAGCCAGATAATTGCGACATCGGATTCCAGCGTGCAGTCGCTGATTTCCATCGTATGCAGTTGCGGACCGGATTTGAGTGCGGCCGCCGAGCGCGGCACGATGGCGGCGCCTAAACCCAGTTCAACAAGCGTCAGCAGTGCCATGACATTGTCGCTCTCGCAGAAAACGGTTGGCTCCACCTCTGCAGCACGCAATGCATCCCACACCATGTCATGCCAGAAGATGCCTTGTTGTCGTTGCATTAGCAGCAGCGGCTGCAGTGCCAGTTCGCCTAGCGCAATGCTGGCGGGGCGTGCATCACCGTCGTTCGCGCGTACAACCGCAACCCAGGGTTCGGTGACCAGCGGCTTGATGGCGTAGAGATTGTCATCGACCGGCAGGCGCACGATGCCGACTTCGATCACGTGGGTGTTGAGCAGCTCCAGCACGCGGAAGGTATTGCCCTCGCGCCATTGAAAGGTGACGTCGGGATAGGTTGCGTGAAAAGCGGCGATGCGTGGCGGCATGGTCAGATGACCGATCCCCGGTGGGCTGCCGATGCCGAGCGTGCCGCGCAAGCCTTGATCAAACTCGCGGATCTCTTTAGTAGTCGCACCGACGAGACCGATGATCTGCTCGGCGCGTTGATACAACGCATGACCGGCTTCGGTCAGTCGCAGACTTTTATTGTTGCGCTCGATTAGCTGTACGCCCAGTTCTTCTTCCAGCGTTTTCAACTGCAGGCTTAATGGAGGCTGCGCCATGTGCAGGCGTCGGGCGGCACGGCTGATCTGGCCTTCCTCGACGATCGCCATGAAATATTTGAGTTGTCGCAAGTCCATCGCCGCATTCCGTCTACTTTACCCAATGATTTTCATCATACTAAATAAGTATGAAGTTTGAATAAATATAGTATTTTTATTATGCATGAGGTCTGACTAGACTGTCATTTCTTTCATCATCAGGAATGCTCATGTTGCGACGATCAACAGTCTGGATCATGGCGCTGACCGGCGGTCTGGTCGTGGCCAATAACTATTACAACCAGCCTTTGCTGGTCGAGTTTGCGCATACCTTCGGCGTGACGGAAAAAGAGGTCGGGCCGGTCGCTGCGCTGACGCAGTTCGGCTATGCCTTCGGCATGTTGTTGTTTCTTCCGCTGAGTGACATGTTTGAGCGCAAACGCATGATCCGGCTGCTGATCCTGGCGGCGATCTGTGCCTTGGTGGCAACTGCACTGGCCCCTTCGATTCACTTTTTGATCCTGGCCGGATTTGTGGTCGGCTTTACCTGCGTGGTGCCACAACTGGTAACACCATTTGCGGCGCAATTGGCCGATCCCAAGGAGCGCGGTAGCGTGGTCGGGATTGTGATGGGCGGCTTGCTGACCGGTATTCTACTGTCGCGCACGATTGCCGGGTTTGTCGGCGCGCATCTCGGCTGGCAGGCGATGTACTGGATTGCCGCTGGCATGATGGTGGTGCTGTACTTTGTGCTGGGCCGTACCTTGCCGCAAGGACCGCCGACTTTCCATGGCAGCTATCTGTCACTGATGCGTTCGCTCGGCGAGCTGATCCGCACGCAGCCGGTATTGCGCGAGACTTCACTGGTCGCGGCACTGCAATTTGCTGCCTTTAGCGCGTTCTGGACCACGCTGGTTTTTCATGTGCATAACTTTCCGCAGCAATACGGTAGCGATGTGGCTGGCGCATTTGGCGTGATTGGTGTGCTGGGTGCGATGATTGCGCCGTATGCGGGCAAGCTGTCGGATCGGGCTAGTCCGCGCCTGACGGTGATGCTGAGCAGCATTGCATTCGTGATTTCGTTCGTGATTTTTGGCTGGATTGGTTATGGCCTGATCGGTCTGGCGCTAGGCGTGGTGCTACTTGATATTGGCATGCAATCGGGTCATGTCTCCAACATGACGCGCAACTTCGCACTGAATAAAGAAGCACTGGGTCGTTTGAATACGGTTTATAACGTCACGCGTTTTCTCGGCGGCGGTATCGGATCGGTCGTTGGCAATCTTGCCTGGGTGCGTTGGCAATGGCCGGGCGTGTGCGCAATGGGCGTGGTGCTGTGTCTGTTGGCGATTGCGGTGCAACTGTACTACGGCAAGCGGTATGCGCCGGTCGCAGTCGCGCAATAAAAAACGGGCTGTAGCCCGTTTTTTTATTTGGGGTGTTCGATTATTTTTTGATCTTGACCGGCCGTTGCCAGCTATCGACTGTGATCTGCTTGGCGCGTGAGACGGTCAGCTTGTCGGCTGGCGCGTCCTTGGTCAGTGTCGTACCCGCGCCTAGTGTCGCGCCTTTACCGACACGGATGGGTGCGATCAGTTGTGTGGCGCTGCCGACGAACACATCGTCCTCGATGATGGTGCGCGATTTGTTGACGCCATCGTAGTTGCAGGTGATGGTGCCGGCGCCGATGTTGACGCGTGAACCGACGGTGGAATCGCCAACGTAAGTCAGATGATTGGCCTTGCTGTGCGCCGCAATCTCGCTGTTCTTCACTTCCACGAAATTGCCGATATGGACGTCTTCCGCCAGTACTGTGCCCGGGCGTAGACGTGCATAAGGTCCGATGATGCACTCTGGTCCGACGACCGCCTGTTCAAAATGCGAGTAAGGACGAACGTGCGCTTGCGCACCGATACGCGATGCGCTGATCACGCAATATGCATCGATGCGCACGCCATCTGCGAGGGTCACGTCACCTTCAAAGACGCAGCCGACATCGATGCTGACGTCGCGTCCGCAGGTTAGCGTGCCACGAATATCGATGCGGGCCGGATCGGCCAACGTCACACCTTGTTCGAGAAGGCGATTGGCCAGATTGCGCTGATGTACGCGTTCCAGTTCGGCCAGTTGCACCTTGCTGTTGACGCCGTGGGTTTCCCAGATGTGATCGGGCTGTGCCGAGACGACCGGCACGCCGTCCTTCACGGCAGCGGCCACGATGTCGGTAAGGTAGTACTCACCTTGTGCGTTGTTATTGGACAGATTGGCAAGCCAAGTCTTGAGCGCCGCAGTCGGTGCCACCATGATGCCGGTGTTGACTTCGCGAATGGCCTTTTCGCTTTCGCTCGCATCCTTTTGTTCGACGATGCGGACGATGTTTCCACCATGCTCATGATCTCGGACGATGCGGCCGTAGCCGGTTGGGTCATCTAAATCGACCGTCAGAATGCCCAACTTTTCGGTGCCGGCCGTGTCCAACAATCGTTGTAGTGATGCTGCTGTTGTCAGTGGAACATCGCCGTAGAGAATCAGTGTCGGGGCATTGTCATCCAGTTGCGGGACGGCTTGTGCCACTGCATGACCGGTGCCAAGTTGCGGCTCCTGTTTTGCAAAGGACAGATCGGCGGCCTGCATCGATTGCGGCACCTGATCGCCGCCGTGACCGTAGATGATGCACAGACGAGTTGGAGACAGTTGACGGGCGGTGTCAATCACATGCGCCAGCAGTGGTTTTCCCGCGAGAGGATGCAGTACTTTTGGCAGCGCCGATTGCATGCGCTTTCCCATGCCGGCGGCAAGAATAACGATGTTCATAAAAGGCCATTGAAGAGAATGCAAAATACTATCACGCGTATGCCCACGCCTTCGTTGCAAAGTTCGTGGCGGAACTCATGGCGAATCCTGCTCATCGTTGCTGTGCTTGGCCTGTTGACGGCTTGCAGTGCTGCGCGAATCGGCTTCAATAACGGCACCACGGTTTCGTACTGGTGGCTCAATAGTTACGTGGATTTTGACGGTGAACAGAAGCCGTGGGTCAAGCAACACATCAACGACCTGTTTGCCTGGCATCGCAAGACGCAGTTGCGTGGCTACGCTGAGTTGGCTTCAAAGGTTCAACGTCGCGATCTGGCAACGGTGACGCGGGATGAGTTGCTGGCGGACTATGAAGATGGCCGCACGCGCGTGCTGGCATTCACCGATCGTGCCGCGCCGGAACTGGCAGATCTGGCGCTGTCGCTAAGTAGCGAGCAGATTGGCAACATCGAAGAAAAGCTAGAGAAAAACAACGCCAAATTCCGCAAGGAATACCTGGAAGGCAGCAAGGAAAAACGGCAGGAATTTCGCTACAAGAAAATGATGAAGCAGGCGGAATACTGGTTCGGCAGCTTCTCACGCGAGCAGGAAGCCAAGCTGCGATTGTTGTCGGATGCGCGTCCGTTGAACAATGAACTGGTGTTTGATAATCGTGTACAGCGCCAGACGGCTCTGGTGGACCTTCTCAAGAAAATCCACACACAACGCCCATCGCGCGAGGAAGTGATTCGAATGATCCGCAGCTATGTTGCCTCTGCCAATGACCATTTTGGTAACAAGGCGCATCAAGAGTTCTTTGCTGCGACGACCAACGCCAATGCCAATCTGGTGGCGCAGATGATGCATCTGGCAACACCGGATCAGCGATCGCACTTCGTGAAGACGGTTCAGGATTGGGTCAGTGACTTCAACCGCCTGTCGGCGCAGGCGGCATCCTGATGGCTTGTTACTGATCAGTTAGTGCGGGAATAGATAAAATTCTGACGTGTCTGTATTTAATGGCGTATCGCGCGAACCGCATCGTCTCCAACTCGTAAGTCTAAATGACAACTGATCCGGCGAGCCTCGGCACTTGTGCATACCGAAATAAACTGACCTGCTTACAGGTAGCGAGCCCAACGCATTTTGAGGGGTTGTGGAAGTGTTGGCGACCCGCAATTAACTATCGGTTGCTGGGCCTGATCAGAGGTCAGCTTGGATGTGTCGACCTTAATGCCACCTGCCGTGATGGTCGTGGCGCTAGTTGCGTTACTGCCAACGGTAAGCGCGCCATTAATTGTCGTTAATGCTCCACTAGTGTTCAATGCTCCGCCCAAAATCACACTACCCGTGATCGTCCAGCCGCTAGATGTCAAGCCCAGATTACTGCCGATCGCAACGTTCGCGAGAGGAAGACCATTGTGTGTAGTGCCAGCAGAGTCCATCCATGTTGCTAGCTTGCTTGGTGTTGTTGTTTTATTGCAGATATTGTTTGGATAGAAATTGCCGTCACAGATTGCATTTACAGTTGCGAGATTTGGAGCAATTAGAGGACCGTGACCTGAACTGGTTAAATTGATCGCACCAGTTGCGAGAATTGTATTGTAGAGCGTGTCAGATGCAGTTGTATTTGGATTCGCTGAGATCGCTGAAATACTTACACCGTTAATTGTGACGGGGCCCTGAAACCACGCTATACCAGGAGGGAACTTGGTGATGCCAGTCAGATTCCAGCCGCCACTGGTAGTGGCACCACGGAAGCAAGACAAAGCATCATTGTATTGAGCATTTGGTTGCGAATAGTTGCAACCGATAAAATCCTTGCCACCAATTTGGCGCAATTGAAAATTGGCAGGTAGAGTTGCGGGCGATGGGTCGATTGTTTGCAAATCGATATTCGTTTTATCGATGGAGACGCCAGCTGCATTTTTCACATTTTGTATGGTGAGTTTTGGATTGCCGCTGGAATCAAAAAAGAAAATATAGTTGGCCTGTGATTTGAAATCAGTAACATCAATGGTGGGTGCTCGTGTGTCACAGAATGGGGCGCCAGGCAGACCGGGAGATGTCGTGGTCTGCAGAGTGGTCAGCTTCGACATGACCTGAGATTGGTATTTGGCGGGGACTTCATTTGTCCCAGAGCTTCCGTAGTAAAGCCTGTCAGCGATGTTACTGGCATTATTGATTGTTGGGAAATTGCTGTAGCTTGCACTTTCCCATGGTTGCCCTGGGTTAGAAACATTAAAGCTAGCTGCGGTAGCTCGCATATAGCTGCCGCCGACCAACGTGCCGATTGTACCTGTACCCACCTTGAAGTCGCCTGCAGACCAAACTTGAGTGTAGTTGCCACTGCTGTTTCCACTGATGGTAACGCCATACCCCCAGAGTTGTCCCACTGTAGTTTGTGGAACGATACTAGCGTTGCCGCCAAAAATAGCGGTTGATACCAGTTTGAAGCTGTCCGGCATGGGTGTTGTGCCGCTGATAAGAGAGGCTGCTGCTTGCGCTCCTGTTACAACGCCCGTCGTTGCATTGATAGTGGCTGCACTCATTTTCACCAAATGCTGGGTGTTATCAGTTAGTGTGACGAGTAGCGAGCCAGTATTCCAGGGTACTACCGTGCCGGCGATCCAAGGAATAGTTGTTCCTGTTAGCAGTTTGCCACCAGCTTCAGCGGTGCCTAATACAGAATTGGTCGTAGGGTGTGTTACAGACACCGTGTATGCCCCAGCCTTGATCGCGGCGTAGTTGCCGCTGAATTGCTCAACCGAGATGTTTTTCCCCCAAATTGTTGCATTGCTAGGGGTGGACATACTCTTAATGGTGATGGTGCCATTTTGTGAACTAAGTGTGGCATTGGAATCAATGCCGCCGCCGCTCATGCTAATGTCACCTTTGGTACAGCCGGAAATGATGGCTTGAGATGCGTTGGCGATGGTCAAAT
>Ga0308164_10000581_pt1 | contig 55812 bp, 49 predicted proteins | sample PhyTR2_FD_201031 | JGI IMG/M metagenome (GOLD analysis project Ga0308164, IMG submission 201031) | Phyllosphere microbial communities from UC Gill Tract Community Farm, Albany, California, United States - DLSLT.R2 | ecosystem: Host-associated > Plants > Phyllosphere > Unclassified | place: USA... | reverse complement strand
GGCACAATCACACTCAGCTCATCATCATTGGCGCGTAAACGCACCGCAGGCAATGTGTCGTCGCGGCGGCGGCTGGCAAAGATAATCGCCAGTCGCATAATGCGGCAAAGACGCTGAGCCTGACGCGGCGGTACGGCATTTTGCTCATTCAGCAGCGGCAAATCCAGCGTGCCATTCTGATTTTGCAAAAGCGTTGCCAGCAGCTTTTTCTGCGCAGGTGTGAAGCCCGGCAAATCCAGATGACGAATAAGATACGCGGCGTGATGCGGCGCTTTTTTGAAATCGACACTCAGTCCGATTTCGTGGATCAGGCAAGCGCTGTTGAGTAAGTCTCGGGCGCGGGCATCCAGTTTCCATTCCTGAGCCACCTGCAGCGAGAAATTCTCTGCCAGCTGAGCGACGCGTTCGGCCTGTTCATTATCGAGCAGGTAACGGCGTTGCAGATTCCGCAGCGTACGCTGACGGATATCCTGTTCAATCGGCAAATGCAGCATGCCGTAAACCAGACCTTCACGCAGCGCGCCGCCAGCGAGTGTCATGGTTTCGATGTTCAGCGTTTTGAAAATGGCGATCAGAATGGACAGTCCGCTGGGGAAAACCAGCGCACGTTCAAGAGTCAGGCCTTCAATCTCCAGCTCTTCCAGTTTGCCGCACTGTATGGCGCGCTGTTTGAGTTGCTGAAGCTTAGGCAACGTGATGCGTTCATCCATGCCCTGAGCGACCATGATTTCCTGCAATGCCTGCACGGTTCCGGAAGCTCCGACGCAAATCTGCCAGCCATTGGCAATCAGCTCTGGTGAAACAGGTAAGATCATGTCGATCGCAGCCTGTTCAGCCTGATCGAAGTTTTCTTTGGCCAGATTGCGGTCTGCAAAATAACGCTCAAGCCAGGTCACACAGCCCATGGAAAGACTGAACAGCGTGGTGGCCTGCGCGCCAACACCGGTGACCAGTTCTGTGCTGCCGCCACCAATATCAACCACCAGACGTTTATCCGGGCCGCCCGTCGTATGGGCAACGCCGTGATAAATCAGACGCGCTTCTTCTTCACCGGTGATGACCTGAATCGGACAGCCAAGGATTTCCTGCGCTTTACCCAGAAATTCGTCGGCATTACTGGCAAGCCGCAGCGTTGCGGTAGCAACGACGCGGATTTGGTCGCGGGGGATATCCTGCAATCTTTCAGAAAATAGCTTCAGGCATTGCCATCCGCGCTGCATCGCATCCTGAGAAAGCTGGTTTTGCTTATCCAGACCGGCTGCCAGACGCACTTTGCGCTTAATTCTGGCGAGGATCTGGATACTGCCTGCCACCTCACGAACAACCAGCATGTGAAAGCTGTTAGAGCCCAGATCAATCGCTGCATACAGTGAGGTGGAGCTTAGCATAGGTTATCAGCCCGGACGTTTACGGTTGCTACGTGGTGCACTGCTGCGACGTGAAGACGAATTGCTGTTGCGACGCGGGCCGTTACCGGTACGCGAGCGGGCAAGACGTTTTGCAGGAGGCAAATCAGTTAACAGCGCATCGCTGTTGTATTTACTGACCGGAATGCTGTGGCCGGTGTACGTTTCAATCGCCGGCAGATTCAGGGCATATTCTTCACAGGCCAGGCTGATGGAATGACCGCTAAGTCCCGCGCGACCGGTACGGCCAATGCGGTGTACGTAGTCTTCACAGTCGTCAGGCAGGTCATAGTTAAAGACGTGCGTTACGGCAGGAATGTGCAAACCACGGGCAGCAACGTCAGTCGCCACCAAAATATCGATCGTGCCTTTGGTGAAATCTTCCAGAACGCGCAGACGTTTTTTCTGCGGAACGTCGCCGGTCAGCAAGCCAACGCGATGACCATCGGCAGCCAGATGGCCCCAGACGTCTTCACAGCGGTGTTTGGTGTTCGCGAAGATAATGCAACGGTCTGGCCATTCTTCTTCAATCAGCGTCTGTAACAGGCGCATTTTTTCTTCGTTTGAAGGATAGAACAGTTCTTCCTGAATACGGTGACCGGTTTTTTGTTCCGGTTCGATTTCAATCGACTCGGCATTGTTCATGTTTTCGAACGCCAGTTCTTTCACACGATAGGAAAGGGTTGCTGAGAACAGCATGTTCAGGCGTTGATTAGCAGGTGGCATCCGGCGGAACAACCAGCGGATATCTTTGATGAAGCCCAGATCGAACATGCGGTCTGCTTCATCCAGCACCACTACCTGGATTGCGCCCAGGTCGATATGGTTCTGTTTAGTGTAATCGATTAAACGGCCAGTGGTTCCGATCAGGATGTCCACGCCGCTCTCCAGCACTTTAAGCTGTTTGTCGTAACCGTCGCCGCCATAGGCCAGACCTAGTTTCAGTCCGGTAGATTCAGATAATGCTTCGGCGTCGGAATGGATCTGCACCGCGAGTTCACGCGTAGGTGCCATGATCAAGGCACGCGGCTGGTTAGTCTGACGACCTTCCGCAGCAGGGTGAGAAAGCAGATAATGGAAAGTAGACGCTAGAAAAGCCAGCGTCTTGCCGGTACCGGTTTGCGCCTGACCTGCAACATCACGCCCAGCGAGCGTGATCGGCAATGCCAATGCCTGAATAGGCGTGCAGTAATGGAACCCTTTCTTTTCAAGGGCTTCTACTGCCAGCGGGTGCAGGGCGAAGTCGGAAAACTTCTGTTCGGTCAAGTGTGTTTTGCTCATAGTGTGGTAGAATATCAGCTAACTATTGCTTTACGAAAGCGTATCCGGTGAAATAAAGTCAACCTGATGTTGGTTAATGCTACATCAACAAGGTAAAGATAATCCTTTGGAGTAAACATGAGCGATAAAATTATTCACCTGACCGATGACAGTTTCGACAACGACGTATTGAAAGCCGAAGGGCTGGTGCTGGTCGATTTTTGGGCAGAGTGGTGCGGACCATGCAAAATGATCGCTCCAATTCTGGATGAAATTGCCACTGAGTTCGAAGGCAAGCTGACCATCGCGAAACTGAATATCGATGAAAACCCAGGTACTGCACCTAAATACGGCATCCGTGGTATTCCTACCCTGCTGTTATTTAAAGGCGGCGAAGTCGCAGCAACTAAAGTTGGCGCACTGTCGAAAGGTCAGCTGAAAGAGTTCTTAACAGCTAATCTGTAATAGGTCCGGATGACCCAAGCCAGGTGTTTAGCGGGCTGCCGTGTTTTTCACATTGTCCGCTAGACGCCTGTCGAGAAGCGTGCTAAGTTTACGCTTACTGCAAATAGAGCTTACCTGTAGTTTGATTCTTACGTTTTACTCTGTTGTGTCAAAAACATCTGCCTATAAAGTTTCTTTGAATAATAATTAAATTGAACTGGCACTGTGCTTGACCATCTAACGGTTTTGACAAAATCGGCTTTAAGACACCTTCAATATCAGCATTACCCCTCAAGAATCGCCCGCGTGCGACTGCCTGCGGCTGGATTTCTGGGCTGTTATTTAAGTGTCATACAATAAACAGGCATGGATGACCCTGCCATACCCATTCACGACAGATGTTCGAGACATACCCCGAGTTTAAGAACCCACCATTATGAATCTTACCGAATTAAAGAATACGCCGGTCTCTGACCTGATTGCACTCGGCGAAAATATGGGACTGGAAAACCAGGCCCGCATGCGCAAGCAAGACATTATCTTTTCAATATTGAAGCAGCATGCGAAAAGCGGAGAAGACATCTTCGGTGATGGCGTACTGGAGATATTGCAGGATGGATTTGGTTTCCTCCGCTCCGGAGACAGTTCCTACCTCGCAGGCCCCGACGACATCTACGTATCACCAAGCCAAATCCGCCGCTTCAACCTTCGCACTGGCGACACCATTTCCGGTAAAATCCGCCCACCTAAAGAAGGTGAACGTTATTTTGCCCTGTTGAAAGTTAACGAAGTTAACTACGACAAACCCGAAAACGCCCGCAGCAAAATCCTGTTCGAAAACTTAACCCCTCTGCATGCAAATTCACGTCTGCGTATGGAACGTGGTAACGGTTCAACAGAAGATTTGACCGCTCGCGTACTCGACTTAGCCTCTCCGATTGGCCGTGGCCAACGTGGTCTGATTGTTGCACCGCCGAAAGCCGGTAAAACCATGCTGCTGCAAAACATCGCGACCAGCATTGCGTACAACCATCCTGATTGCGTACTGATGGTTCTGCTGATTGACGAACGTCCGGAAGAAGTGACCGAGATGCAACGTCTGGTAAAAGGCGAAGTTATCGCTTCTACCTTTGACGAACCGGCATCCCGTCACGTTCAGGTAGCCGAAATGGTTATCGAGAAGGCGAAGCGTCTGGTTGAGCATAAGAAAGACGTGATCATTTTGCTGGACTCCATCACCCGTCTGGCGCGTGCCTACAACACCGTGGTTCCAGCGTCAGGTAAAGTCCTGACCGGTGGTGTGGACGCCAACGCCCTGCACCGTCCGAAACGTTTCTTCGGTGCTGCACGTAACGTGGAAGAGGGCGGAAGCCTGACTATCATCGCTACGGCGCTGGTCGATACCGGTTCTAAAATGGATGAAGTTATCTATGAAGAATTCAAAGGTACCGGCAACATGGAACTGCATCTGGCGCGTAAAATCGCTGAAAAACGTGTATTCCCTGCGATTGACTACAACCGCTCAGGTACCCGTAAAGAAGAGCTGCTGACCACGTCTGAAGAGCTGCAAAAAATGTGGATCCTGCGCAAAATCATTCATCCGATGGGTGAGATTGATGCGATGGAATTCCTCATTAACAAGCTCGCCATGACCAAAACCAATGACGACTTCTTCGACATGATGAAACGGTCGTAATTTGGTGTAAAACTCAGTCTAACGCCACGCTCAGTCGTGGCGTTTTTTGCTTTTGGTAGCTACCATAATGCTACTTTGGAAAGATGGTCAGACTATTCGGATAATAGCTGATGGTTTTTCACATGCCCTTTCTTTACTTTGTCGGTAGATTGCCCGAGAAATGGCAGCAGATAAGGTCTTGCCCGAGACAAAACCATAACTGTCACCATAGGATATGATTTAAGGCTGTGAGGTTTATGATGTTTTCCATTCCCCGCACCTTATTTTTGCAGAAGAGATCTCTTAACTGTGAATTTACTCAATATGAGTACTGAGCTAGCTGTTGTCTTCGTATTTTCATTCCTCTTTTTGTTCGTTGCCCGGAAGGTTGCGAATAAAATAGGACTCGTTGATAAACCCAATTTTCGTAAACGTCACCAGGGGTTGATCCCGCTGGTGGGCGGCATTTCTGTCTATGCAGGCGTTTGCTTTGCCTTTCTGATCACCAATTACACCATTCCACATGGCAAGCTTTATCTTGCCTGCGCCGGTTTGCTGGTGCTCGTCGGTGCGCTGGACGACCGTTACGATATCAGTGTCAAAACCCGTGCCATGGTTCAGGCCGTCGTCGCTATCGCGATGATGAGTTTCGCTAACCTCGATCTGCGCAGCCTCGGCCATCTGATTGGCCCGTGGGAAATGGTATTAGGTCCGTTCGGCTATCTCATCACATTGTTTGCGGTATGGGCCGCTATCAATGCTTTCAATATGGTCGATGGTATCGACGGATTACTGGGCGGCCTGTCTTGTGTCAGCTTCGGCTCATTAGGCATCATCATGTATGACAGCGGGCATATGGAGCTGGCGCTCTGGTGCTTTGCGATGATTGCCGCCATCGTTCCTTATATTTTGCTCAATCTGGGTGTTTTGGGGCCGCGCTATAAAGTCTTTATGGGCGATGCGGGCAGCACACTGATTGGTTTCACCGTGATTTGGATCCTTTTGCAAAGTACGCAAGGCGAATCCCATCCGATGAATCCGGTGACCGCGCTGTGGCTTATCGCCATTCCGCTGATGGACATGGTTGCCATCATGTATCGCCGCTTGCGCAAAGGAATGAGCCCGTTCTCTGCTGACCGCCAGCACATTCATCATTTGATCATGCGGGCAGGTTTTACTTCCCGTCAGGCCTTTGTTCTGATCACATTAGCGGCGGCGCTCCTCGCGGCCGTCGGCGTCATTGGCGAGCACCTGAGTTTTGTACCTGAATGGGTCATGCTGGCCTTATTTTTTGTTGCCTTCCTGTTGTATGGCATCTGCATCAAGCACGCCTGGCGTGTGGCGCGGTTTATTAAACGTATTAAAAGGCGTTTGCGCCGTTCCTCTAATCAATAATCACTCTCTTAAGCAGGGGCATACTGGCTGTGGATAAACCAGAAATGATCAGAAACCAGAACGAACACGACATCGAGAATGAACTCGATATTCGCGGCCTGTGCTGCACGCTATGGAACGGTAAATTCTGGATTGCTGGCCTGGCGATACTGTTTGCTTTGGTGGCACTGGGTTCGTCTTATCTGATGAAACAGGAGTGGAGTTCCACGGCGATCACCGACCGCCCGACAGTGAATAATCTGTCTTCCTATTTCTCCCAGGCACAGTTCCTGCGCAATTTAGATATCCGTAATGCGCCGCAATCGGACGTTAACCGTCCGGCGATTTCTGATGAAGCATATAACGAGTTTGTTATGCAGCTGGCAGCGTACGACACACGTCGTGATTTCTGGATGCAAAGTCCTTATTACAAGCAGCGTCAGGAGAATGACCCGCGTGCCGATGCCGTTCTGCTCGATGAACTGATCAACGACATTCAGTTTACGGCGCGTGATGCGGCTAAAGTGCCGAATGATATTGTTAAGCTGACAGCGGAAAATGCCACCGACGCCAATAAGCTGCTGCGTCAGTATGTTGATTTCGCCAGTCATCGCGCGGCACAGCATTTATATGATGAGCTGGAAGGCGCATGGGCGGCTCGTACACAGTCCATGAAAGCCCAGGTGAAGCGTCAGGAAGCTGTGGCGCAGGCAGTTTTCGCCCGCACGACAAACACCACTGAACAGGCACTTAAGATAGCTCAGCAGCAAAATATCAATAAAAGCGTGACCGATACGCCTGCCGAAGAACTGCCGAATTCCGATATGTTCCTGCTGGGCGTGCCGATGTTGAAAGCACGTCTGGAATTATTGCAGGCTGCAGGTCCGGGGTTTGATCTTGATTACGACCAGAACCGCGCGATGCTTTCAACACTGAATGTCGGCCCTACGCTCACCGCGAAATTCCAGACCTATCGTTATCTGAGAACGCCGGAAGAGCCAGTAAAACGTGACAGTCCCCGCAGGGTATTACTGATGATTATGTGGGGCATTGTCGGTGGTCTAATCGGGGCTGGCGTGGCCCTGACTCGCCGTAAAAATAAGAGAAACACATTGTGAAAGTGTTGACGATTTTCGGCACCCGTCCGGAGGCCATTAAAATGGCCCCGCTGGTGCTCGCTTTGTCGCAGGATGCGGCATTTGAATCCAAAGTTTGTGTCACGGCCCAGCACCGTGAAATGCTCGACCAGGTATTACGCCTCTTTGAAATTACGCCGGATTATGATCTTAATGTCATGAAACCGGGGCAGGGGCTGACGGAAATTACCAGCCGCATCCTGACCGGGCTGAAGCCTGTGCTGGATGAATTCCAGCCTGATGTAGTTCTGGTGCATGGCGATACGACGACGACATTGTCGGCTAGCCTTGCTGCGTTTTATCACCAGATCCCTGTCGGTCATGTTGAGGCCGGATTGCGTACCGGCGATCTCTCTTCTCCCTGGCCGGAAGAAGGTAACCGTCTGCTGACCGGGCATCTGGCTAAGTGGCATTTCGCGCCGACGGAAAACGCCCGCGCAAATTTACAGCAGGAAAATATTGCTCCGCAGGGCATTTTTGTCACCGGCAATACCGTGATTGATGCACTGCTGTGGGTACGCGATCGCTTTAGCAGTGATGCGTCGCTGGCTCAGCAACTGGCGGATAGCTACCCGTTCCTTGATGCCGCTAAAAAGCTGATTCTGGTCACCGGCCACCGTCGTGAAAGTTTCGGGGAAGGCTTTGAGCGCATCTGCTCGGCCTTAGCGGACATCGCCCGTCAGCATCCCGACGTACAAATCGTGTATCCGGTCCATCTCAATCCGAACGTCAGTGAACCGGTGAACCGCATTCTGCAAGGCATTGATAATATTGTTCTGATTGATCCGCAGGACTATCTGCCGTTTGTCTATCTGATGGATAAAGCGTATCTGATCCTCACCGATTCCGGTGGCGTGCAGGAAGAAGCGCCGTCGCTGGGCAAGCCCGTGCTGGTGATGCGTGAAACTACCGAACGTCCGGAAGCGGTTGATGCCGGAACGGTGCGGCTGGTAGGGACAGATCCCGCTAAAATAGTTGAGGAAGTGAATCGCCTGCTGAACGATGAAAACGAATACAACAGCATGAGCCGGGCGCACAATCCTTACGGTGACGGGCATGCCTGTCGCCACATTCTTGACGCTTTGAAGAATCATTGGGTATCACAATGAGTTTTGACACTATTTCTGTTATTGGCCTGGGTTACATCGGTTTACCTACCGCCGCCGCTTTTGCCTCCCGTCAGAAAAAAGTGGTGGGTGTGGATATCAATCAGCACGCTGTGGAAACCATTAACCGCGGGGCTATCCATATTGTTGAGCCAGACCTTGATGTGCTGGTAAAGCGTGCGGTTGAAGACGGTTTCCTGCGCGCAACGACGCAGCCTGAACCGGCTGATGCGTTCCTGATTGCCGTGCCGACGCCATTTAAGGGCGATCATTTGCCGGATATGAAATTCGTCGAATCTGCCGCCCGCTCGCTGGCGCCTGTTCTGAAAAAAGGCGATCTGATTATTCTGGAATCCACTTCACCGGTCGGTGCGACAGAGCAAATGGCGCAGTGGCTGGCAGAAGCCCGCCCTGATCTGAGCTTCCCTCAGCAGGCCGGCGAGCAATCTGATATCAACGTCGCCTACTGTCCTGAACGTGTTTTGCCTGGGCAGGTGATGGTTGAGCTGATTAAAAATGACCGCGTGATTGGCGGCATGACTTCGGTGTGTTCACAGCGAGCCAGCGACTTGTATAACATTTTCCTCGAAGGCGAATGTGTGATCACCCATTCCCGCACCGCTGAAATGTGCAAGCTGACCGAAAACAGTTTCCGTGACGTGAATATTGCCTTTGCGAACGAGCTGTCGCTGATTTGCGATGCACAGGGGATTAACGTCTGGGAACTGATTAGTCTGGCGAACCGCCATCCGCGTGTGAATATTTTACAACCCGGTCCGGGCGTCGGCGGCCACTGTATCGCAGTCGATCCGTGGTTTATCGTGGCACAAAACCCTGAGCTGGCGCGCATGATCCGCACGGCGCGTGAAGTGAACGACAGCAAACCGCACTGGGTCGTTGACCGTGTGAAAGCGGCGCTGGCGGATTGCCTTACCGTGACCGGCAAGCGTGCCGCTGATATCAAAATCGCCTGCTTCGGGCTGGCGTTTAAACCGAATATTGACGATCTCCGCGAAAGTCCGGCAGTTGAAGTGACCCATCTGATTGCTGACTGGCATTCAGGCGAAACCTGGGCGGTTGAACCTAACGTTCATCAGCTTCCGGCGTCACTCGCGGACAAAGTCACGCTACAGCCTGTTGATCGTGCGTTGAAAGAAGCCGATCTGCTGGTGATGCTGGTCGATCATAAATCGTTTAAAGCGATCCCCGCCGATCAGATCCAGCAGTCCTGGATTGTGGATACCAAAGGCGTATGGCGATAAACCAGTCGTTGCGCGTCGTGCTTGAACCGCTGGTCTGGGAGAGTGAATTCTTCCGGCTGAAAAGCGCGCGACTGACACCGGACACCGCAGCAACTGGTATCACGATACAGGCGCTGGATGACTATGCGCTGGTGCAGGCGAAAGTGGATGCGTCAGAAACGCATACGCTGGATGCACTTTCGGCGCTGGGTTTCCGGCTGGCAGAAGGTGAAACGGACATTTGCGTGACGGTGACGCCGCAGGATAATGCGCTGGCGGCCGGGCGTCTGGCCATTCCGGAAGACATTGCCGATGTGACCGCGATTGCCCGTCAGGCATTTCGCCTCAGTCGTTTTCGTGCGCCCTGGTATCAGCCGGATGACAGCGCACGTTTTTACGCGATGTGGGCAGAAAAAGCGGTTCTCGGCACCTTTGATCACCTTTGCCTGTGGATTGACGATGAACAGGGCAACGGACTGGGATTTGTCACGCTGCGACGTCTGTCCGAAGATGAAGTAAGAATTGGCCTGCTGGCTGTCAGACCTGAGTATCAGGGGCAGGGAGCGGGCAAAAAGTTAATGGCGGCTGCGAAAAAATGGTGTGCTGAACAAGGCGTGTCGCGATTGTATGTCGCCACGCAAACCGGCAATCTCGCGGCCATGAATCTTTATCTCGCCAGCGGTGGCAAAGTTGCCCGCACGGCATACTGGTTGTACAGGTGAAACGATGATCCCTTTTAATGCGCCACCGATTGTGGGTACTGAAATTGATTTCATGCGCGAGGCGATGAGCAGCGGCAAATTGTGTGGCGATGGCGGATTCACCCTGCGCTGCCAGAAGTGGTTTGAACAACGTTTTAACTGCCCGAAAGTGTTGCTAACGCCTTCCTGTACCGCTTCTCTGGAGATGGCGGCATTATTGCTCGACATCCAGCCCGGCGACGAAGTGATCATGCCGAGCTTCACCTTTGTCTCGACCGCTAATGCGTTCGTGCTGCGTGGTGCCAAAATCGTGTTTGTTGATGTCCGTCCGGACACTATGAATATCGATGAAACCCTGATTGAAGCGGCGATCACTGAGAAAACGAAAGTGATTGTTCCCGTGCATTACGCCGGTGTGGCCTGTGAAATGGACACCATTATGGCGCTGGCCGAAAAGTATCGTCTGTTTGTGGTGGAAGATGCGGCGCAGGGCGTGATGTCGACTTACAAAGGCAAAGCGCTCGGCACTATAGGTCATATCGGCTGTTTCAGTTTTCACGAAACCAAAAATTACACTGCGGGTGGCGAAGGCGGGGCAACGCTGATTAACGATCCGGCGCTGATTGACCGTGCTGAAATCATTCGCGAAAAAGGCACTAACCGCAGCCAGTTCTTCCGCGGGCAGGTGGATAAATACACCTGGCGTGATATCGGTTCCAGTTATCTGATGTCCGATTTACAGGCCGCGTATCTGTGGGGAAATCTCGATGCCGCTGAAAAGATTAACCAGCGCCGTCTGAGCATCTGGAATGAGTATTACGAAGCGTTGCAGGATCTGGCCGACGCTGGCCGCGTTCAGTTGCCTTCAGTTCCGCAGGATTGCGTGCAAAACGCCCACATGTTCTATGTCCGCCTGAACGATATCGAAGACCGCGACGCGTTTATTAGTCACATGAAAGCGGCGGATATCCTGACTGTATTCCATTACATCCCGCTGCACGCCTGTCCGGCGGGTGAAGATTTTGGTCGTTTCTCTGGTGTCGATCGTTTCACGACCAAAGAAAGTGAACGTCTGGTGCGACTGCCGTTGTTCTACAACATGACCGACGACACTCAGCGTACGGTGATTGCGGCCATGCTGCAATATTTCGCCTGATATGTCGCTGGCAAAAGCGTCCGTCTGGACCGCTGGTTCCACGCTGATTAAAATCGGTGCCGGGCTGCTGGTGGTGAAACTGCTGGCGGTGGCTTTCGGGCCTGATGGTGTGGGGCAGGCGGGGAATTTCCGCCAGCTGGTGACAGTACTGGGCGTGCTTTCCGGTGCCGGAATTTTCAACGGCGTTACCAAATACGTCGCTGAACATCATGAAAACCCGGAGCGGTTACAAGCCGTTCTCGGCACGTCTTCCACGCTGATTTTAGGTTTCTCGACGGTGCTGGCGGCCGTGTTTCTGCTGGCCGCCGGACCGGTGAGTATCGCGCTGTTCGGCCATGACCGCTATCAGGCAGTCGTCCGCTTTGTGGCTTTTATTCAGATGGGCATCGCCTACGCCAACTATTTTCAGGCCATCCTGAAAGGCTACCGTGATGCCATGGGCAACGCGCTGGCGGTGATCGGCGGCAGCCTGATCGGTCTTCTGGCCTATCTGCTGTGCTTTAAGCTGGGCGGCTACGAAGGCGCTTTGGCCGGGCTGGCGCTGGTGCCGGCGCTGGTGATCCTGCCTGCGGGCGGTATGTTGTGGCGGCGAAAATCCTTCCCGCTGCACTATTTAAAGCCGGGCTGGGATCGCTTTATCGCCAGCCATCTGGGCAAATTTACGCTGATGGCGCTGATCACCTCCGTTACCTTACCGGTGGCGTATGTGATGATGCGAAATCTGCTGGCGGAGCATTACAGCTGGAAAGAAGTGGGGATCTGGCAGGGTGTCAGCAGCATTTCCGATGCCTATTTGCAGTTCATTACCGCCTCTTTCAGCGTGTATCTGTTACCGACGTTATCGCGCCTGACCGATAAGCGCGATGTCACTCGCGAGATTGTGAAATCGCTGAAATTCGTTTTACCTGCGGTGGCGGCGGTCAGTTTTACCGTCTGGCTGCTGCGCGACTTTGCTATCTGGCTGCTGTTTTCAAAACAATTTATCGCGATGCGCGATTTGTTTGCGTGGCAGCTGGTCGGCGATGTGCTGAAAGTCGGCTCGTATGTTTTTGGGTATCTGGTGATCGCCAGAGCGTCATTGCGCTTTTACGTGCTGACTGAAATCAGCCAGTTCGCGTTACTGACGGGATTCTCTCACTGGCTGATCCCGATACACGGTTCTCTTGGCGCTGCACAGGCCTATATGGCGACCTACATCGTCTATTTCACCCTGTGTTGCACCGTATTTGTTATCTATCGTAGACGAGCATGACAACGCTGATTCACGTTCTGGGATCTGACATTCCCCACCATAATGTCACCGTACTGCGCTTTTTTAATGGTGTACTGGCCGAATGCGCGCCGGAAAAGCTGATTTGTCATTTTATGGTCGCGGCGGCGGATGCATCAGCGTTTGCTGAGTTCACGCGTCTGGATATTCGCGTTTATCCGGATAAAAAGACGCTGGCGGCGGCGGTGATTTCCCGCGCGCAGGAACGCACACATCACTTTTTCTTCCACGGCCAGTTTAATCCGACACTCTGGCTGGCATTGCTGACCGGCAAAATTAAGGCACGACAGGTCAGCTGGCATATCTGGGGCGCAGACCTTTATGAATCGGCAGGCGGTCTGAAATTCCGTCTGTTCTATCTGATGCGTCGTCTGGCGCAGGGCCGTATCGGGCATGTTTTCGCCACCCGCGGTGACTTGATCCACTTCCATCAGCGCCATCCCCGCGTGCCTTCTTCGTTGCTGTATTTCCCGACGCGGATGGATCCGGCGCTCACGCAGCCTGCGGATTTGCCCGAGCCCGAAGGGCCGATGACGGTTCTGGTCGGTAACTCCGGCGATCGCACTAACCGGCATATTGAAGCGCTGCGTTCGTTGCATCAGCAGTTCGGAGCCGATATGCGGGTGATTATCCCGATGGGCTATCCGGCCAATAACCAGACTTACATTGAGCAGGTTCGCGCTGAGGCATTAAAACTTTTTGCGCCTGAACACATTGAACTGATGACCGGCGCGATGGCGTTTGACGACTATCTCAACGTGCTGCGCCGCTGTTCGCTGGGGTATTTTATTTTCGACCGCCAGCAGGGCATTGGGACGCAATGTCTGCTTATCCAGTTCGGCGTGCCGTTCGTCGTCAGCCGTCAGAATCCATTCTGGCAGGATCTGGCTGAGCAGCATTTGCCGGTGCTGTTTTACGGCGATGCGCTGGATGCCAAAACAGTGGCGGAAGCACGACGCCAGTTGCTGAGCGCTGATCGCCAAAATATCGCCTTTTTTAATCCGAATTACATCGCGGGCTGGCAGCAGGCCTTGCAGCTGGCGGCGGGAGACGCATCATGACGCTGACACAGCTCGGTGGCTTGTCACTGGTGTATGCGTTCTCGCTGCTGTTCATTCTGACGCTGACGTATAAAGAGTTTCGCCGCGTGCGCTTTAACTTCAACGTCTTGTTTTCGCTGCTCTATCTGCTGACGTTCTATTTCGGTTTTCCTCTGACTTGTCTGCTGGTTTTCCAGTTTGATGTGAAAGTGGTGCCGGTCGAAAACCTGTTGCAGGCCATGCTGGCCGCCACCTGTTTTTACGGCATTTACTACGTAAGCTATAAAACACGGCTGAAGGCAAAACGTGACGGGCCATCACGCCCGCTGTTTACCATGAACCGGGTGGAAACCCATCTCACCTGGATGTTGCTGGCGCTGATTGCGGTGGTGACGGTTTCTATTTTTTTTGCGCATAACGGCTTTTTGCTGTTTAAGCTCAAGTCGTACAGCCAGATATTCTCCAGCGATGTGTCCGGCGTGGCGCTCAAACGCTTCTTCTACTTCTTTATTCCGGCCATGCTGGTGGTCTTTTTCCTCAAACCTGACGTGCGCCGCTGGCTGTTTTTTCTCGCCAGCACGGTGGCGTTTGGCTTCCTGACGTATGTCATCGTCGGCGGAACCCGCGCCAATATCATTATCGCGTTCGCCCTGTTTCTGTTTATTGGCATTGTTCGCGGCTGGATCAGCTTATGGATGCTGGCGGCGGCGGGCGTGCTGGGTATCGTCGGCATGTTCTGGCTGGCGCTTAAACGCTACGGTCTGAACGTCAGCGGTCCGGAGGCCATTTATACCTTCCTTTATCTGACGCGCGATACCTTCTCGCCGTGGGAGAATCTGGGGCTGTTGCTGCAAAACTACGACAAAATCAGTTTTCAGGGACTGGCACCGATTGTGCGTGATTTCTACGTCTTTATCCCCGGCTGGCTGTGGCACGATCGTCCGGGCGTGGTGCTTAACTCGGCCAACTATTTCACCTGGGAAGTGCTGGATAACCATTCCGGCCTGGCGATTTCACCGACGCTGATTGGCTCGCTGGTGGTGATGGGCGGCGTGTGGTTTATCCCGCTGGGCGCTGTTGCCGTCGGTATGATCATCAAATGGTTCGACTGGTTGTACGAAAAAGGAAAAGCAGACACCAACCGCTACAAAGCCGCCATCCTGCAAAGTTTTTGCTTCGGTGCGGTCTTTAATATGATTGTGCTGGCCCGTGAAGGCGTGGATTCCTTCTTTTCGCGGGTGGTCTTCTTCTGTGTCGTTTTCGGCGCATGTCTGGTGGTGGCCAAATTGTTGTACTGGATGTTTGACGCCGCCGGGCTGATACGTGCCAAAATACCCCGCAGAAAAAACCTCATGGAGCCGCTGGCAGTAAGGAAGAATCATGAATCTGGAGAATAACGTTCCGCAATACGATATCCGCGGGATCCGCCTTTGGGGCTTTCGTAATATGGCGCATTTTCTCGATTACCTTTTTGCCGGTCACAAGGTGAAAACCGGTGCGCTGGTGGCGATAAATGCCGAGAAAGTGCTGACCGTCGAAAGTAATCCGGAAATGAGTGAGCTGATTGGCCGCGCTGAATACAAATATCCTGACGGTATCAGCATTGTGCGGGCCATCCGCCGTAAATACCCGCAGGCGCAGGTTTCCCGTATCGCCGGTGCCGATCTCTGGGAAGGCCTGATGGAGCGCGCCGGTCGTGAAGGAACGCCGGTCTTTCTGATTGGCGGCAAACCTGAAGTTCTGGAACAAACGGAAGAAAAGCTGCGCACGCAGTGGAACGTCAATATTGTCGGCAGCCAGAATGGCTTCTTCACGCCGGAGCAGCGTGGCTCGTTATTCGAACGCGTCAGAGGCAGCGGGGCAGCGATTGTGACGGTGGCGATGGGCTCGCCGAAACAGGAAATCCTGATGCGTGATTGTCGTCTGGTTCATCCGGATGCGCTCTATATGGGCATCGGAGGCACCTACGACGTTTTCACCGGCCACGTGAAACGGGCGCCAAAAATCTGGCAAAACATGGGGCTGGAATGGCTCTATCGTCTAATTTTGCAGCCAAGCCGTTTGCGTCGTCAGCTCAAACTGCTCAAATTCGTCCGTTATTACTACACCGGTCGTCTGTAACGAATCTGCCGTTCTGAATCTTCAGGACGGCGCGTCACCTCTCATTTCTTCACTTCTCTTGCCTGTGTTTCCTGTCCGCTTTGCATATCAGTGCTTATCTTTCTCAATAGGCGTTTGCAACTCGTCGGAAAATACGGAACCATAACGCCGTTTTTCCGCCCTATACGGGCATCATCACAATAAAAATAACATTCCGCTCCTTCCGGAAGGCAAACACAACGAGAGAGAAATTGAGGATCTATGGAGAATAAAGAAGAAAAGGGTGGGCTACACCGGGGGCTGGAGGCGAGACATATTGAGCTGATCGCTCTGGGCGGTACCATCGGTGTCGGATTATTCATGGGCGCGGCGAGCACCCTGAAATGGGCCGGGCCGTCAGTGTTACTGGCGTACATTCTGGCCGGTGTGTTCGTCTTCTTTATCATGCGCTCGATGGGCGAAATGTTGCATCTGGAGCCGGTGGCCGGTTCGTTTGCAGTGTATGCGCATAAATATCTCGGGCCGTATTACGGTTATCTTACCGCGTGGAGTTACTGGTTCATGTGGATAGCGGTGGGGATTTCCGAAATTACCGCGATTGGCGTTTACGCGCAATACTGGTTCCCGGATTTACCGCAGTGGATCCCCGCGCTGGCGGCTGTGGCGATTGTTGCTGCGGCAAACCTCGCGGCTGTGAAACTCTATGGCGAAATGGAGTTCTGGTTTGCGCTGATCAAAATCACTACCATCATTGTGATGATCGTAGTCGGGCTGGCGGTGATTTTCTTCGGATTTGGTAATCACGGCGAACCGGTGGGGTTTGCGAACCTGACCGCGCACGGCGGCTTCTTTGCCGGCGGCTGGAAAGGCTTCCTGTTTGCGCTGTGTATTGTCGTGGCGTCCTATCAGGGCGTGGAACTGGTGGGTATCACCGCCGGTGAAGCCAAAAACCCGCAGGTTACCCTCAAACGCGCCATCAATAACATCCTGTGGCGTATCCTGATTTTCTACGTTGGCGCGATTTTCGTTATCATCACCATCTTCCCGTGGAACGAAATGGGCTCGCACGGCAGTCCGTTCGTGCTGACCTTCGCGAAGATTGGTATCGCTTCAGCGGCGGGTATTATCAACTTTGTGGTGCTGACAGCGGCACTGTCGGGTTGTAACAGCGGCATGTATAGCTGCGGACGTATGCTGTATGCGTTGTCTCAGAATCGTCAGTTGCCAGCGTTCCTGAGCAATGTATCTAAAAGCGGTGTGCCGGTTTACGGCATTGCGATCACGATTTTGTGTCTGCTGGTCGGTTCGTGCCTGAACTACATCATTCCGAATCCTGAGAAAGTATTTGTGTACGTTTACAGCGCCAGCGTATTGCCGGGCATGGTGCCGTGGTTTGTGGTGCTGATCAGCCAGCTGCGTTTTCGTGATGCGCATAAAGAGAAACTGAAAAACCATCCGTTTAAATCGATTCTCTTTCCTTATACCAACTATCTGACGCTGCTTTTCCTGGCGTGTGTGCTGGTCGGTATGGCGATTAATCCGGATACCCGCGTTTCATTGCTGGTGGGTGGGATTTTCATCGCGGCGGTGTCGCTGATATACTTCGGCCTCGGCATGCACAAACGTGCCGCGCTGACGTCGGAAAAACTAAAATAACGCCGTAAGTCATGGGTGGGGAAGGGAAGGCGCTTACTTTTAATGCGTATTGGATAAAGCGTAATCAAACGCAATATTTCTGAAAAAAAGCACTAGACAGCCAAGCGTTAAAACCGTAGTATCCCCACCCGCAACGGCGCTAAGCGCCCGTAGCTCAGCTGGATAGAGCGCTGCCCTCCGGAGGCAGAGGTCTCAGGTTCGAATCCTGTCGGGCGCACCATTTAGTATGCGCTAGAGTTGCGGTGAAATGTTGAAGTCTGACAGTTCACGTTAGTAGTTAGAGATATGGTGGCTATAGCTCAGTTGGTAGAGCCCTGGATTGTGATTCCAGTTGTCGTGGGTTCGAGCCCCATTAGCCACCCCACTCTAAAAATGATTTTGTGATTGTGACATGCGATGGTGGCGGAATTGGTAGACGCGCTAGCTTCAGGTGTTAGTGTCCTTCGGATGTGAGGGTTCGAGTCCCTCCCTTCGCACCACACACAAATTTCATTTAAATGATGCAGTTAGCATCAGAAAGTAGTAAGATGCACGACATCGGCGAGTAGCGCAGCTTGGTAGCGCAACTGGTTTGGGACCAGTGGGTCGGAGGTTCGAATCCTCTCTCGCCGACCACATTCGAAGAAACCTGCTTTTTTAAAGCAGGTTTTTTTTCGTCTGGAGTTTCTCAACTCACCCTGTTGTTTATCCGCGACATTCCGCTGTATGCCTGTCTCTGTCAGGAGACACGTATCTTATTGATAAATAAAGCGTCACTTAAGCTGACATTCACATGTCGTTCACTGGCGACAGAATGACGGTTTGAAGGACGGTCTCCGGGTTTGCAGAAAATAACTGCCGAGCTCCAGGTATAATAAAGTTGTTAATTATCAGTGTAATAAAAAATTATTAACAGATCCTTGCCATCCTGGCACGCGTCCTGCAATATTCCCGCCGTAGATGCTCATTCCACCTATTATGTTTGCTCCGGCTTCATAAACCTGGGAATGACGCAGAGCCAATTTACAGTGCCTATTGTCATCCTGACCGATAACGCGCAAGCGCTATCATCCAGAAGGCAAAACGTTGAGTGAGGCACTAAATCTGTTGTCCTGGACCTGATTGTTTTAGACACCTGCCCATACGCAGGTGTTTTTTTTTGCCCATACCCCAAATCATTTGAGCAGCCAATGTATCTGCAGCTCAAATGATTTGGGGTATAAGTATTGATGACATAAAAAAGGCTCCCGAAGGAGCCTTTAGCAGACAGCAATTTTCTTACGGTTGCTGTGAATTATTCAGTGTCAGCATCAATCCTTCACGGCGCATCTCAGCCGCTTCAGCCGGTTTGTGCAGCTTATCCAGCGCATCGGCCAGCCACGCATAATCATACGCGTCAGGGCGTTGTTTCAGCGCTTCACGGAACGCTTCGCTGGCCTGCTGCCATTCACCGTGTTTCATCAGCAACTGACCGAGCGTGCTGCTCAGCAGCGGCGTAGTGCCGTTTTGCTTAATGAGCTGACGCAAAGTCTTTTCAAGCTGCTCAGGATTACCTGAACGCAGTTTCGGCATCAGCGCAACCAGACGGTCGTCATACTGACGCTTCAGTCCGTCGAGGATCACTTCCTGCGCCAGATCCTGATCGTTGCATTCAATCAGATGCGTTGCCATCGCCACCTGCAATGCCACTTCATGTCGGGTTTTGCGGCTCTGATCTTTCCACCAGCGTTTCAGGCCTTCGCTGCCTTCTTCCGCCATCAGCTGATTCATCATGCCGATATAAGCCTGTTCCTGAAGAACGCGGATTTCATCGTCATTACGGACGCCGGCTTTAGCCATCGACGGTAATATTTCCAGCAGTGAACCGTAGGCACCTGTACGCAGATAAGCCTGTTCCGCCAGACGTAACACTTCCGGATGACGTGGCGACTGGCCGAGCAAACGGTCAACGCCATGGCGCGCGGCATGGATTTCGCCCTGCGCCAGCTGAATGCGCACTCGGGTAATATCCACCGGCATCTGGTCGGTGTCGGCAATTTCCGCCGCGCGTTCCAGATACTGATTAGTGCGGATGTCATCGCCACGCTGCTGCGCCGCTTCTGCTGCCAGTAAATAGTTCACCACGGGTTGTTCGGCATGATCAGCATTGCGTGCCAGCAGTTTCTCCATCTGGCGATGATCGCCTTCTGCCAGTTTGAGCATCGCAGCCTTAGTTTGCTTACGCGCTTTAGAGCTTTTACGCCCGGCAAACCAGCCGCGGGTACGCGCACCGGTACGCAGAATGCGTCGCAGGATCCATTCAATAAAGAACAGCACCAGAATCAGCACGATCAGCATGATAACTAAACCGGTGACGCTGGTTTCAATGTTGTAGTTATCGGTCTGGATCAGCACATAACCCTGATGACCGGCCAGCATCGGGCCGACAATAATCCCGGCAAACACAATCAGGAATAACACGAAGACTCGTAACATGCGTTATTCCCCCTGCGTGGCGGCGGCGGGCTGCTGGAGCAGGTTACGCACGCGGGTCTGCATCAGTTTTTCCAGCATCGGCTGGCTTTTCAGCTCGTCCGGTACATCCATCGAAATGGATTGCTGACTGAGATTATCCAGTTCTTCCAGGAAAGCTTTGGTTGACGGGTCAGACGTATCAAAATAGGCGCGAACCCAGGTCGATACGCTTTCCAGTGACTGCTTGTAAACTTCATCCTGATGACGCGGAACGGCCTGTGCGGCAATCAGCAAACGTGAGCGGATATTTTCGCGCAGATACACATCCTGATTCGGCGCCAGCAGCGGTTCTGCGCTGGTATCACGACGGCGGATGGTAATGAAGTCATCCATAAAGTTGTGCCAGCTTTTGGTCAGGTTCTGACGCCATTCGGTCAGCGAACCGGAAAGGCTTGAGCTGTCGTTGTCCATCGGGGAATCATCGGTGTCATTGTCGGCCAGACGCAGGTTATCCACCTGATTTGACAGCTGATTCAGCTTGAGAATGATACCGTCGAAATCGACCTGTGCGACGGCAGAAAGGCTGCCTACGTCTTCGTTCAGCGCACGACGCACGTCAATCAGGCTCGGGTCATTCATGTCCGCGAGGCTGGCATCGGCACTTTTCAGCAAAGCGGCGGCGGTGGTGACATCCTGATCGCTCCACAGTTTGCGACCTGCCAGTTTCACCAGATAATCGGCCTGAGCCAGTAACCAGGTTTTGGCATCGCTGCCGGAAATGCTGGCGACTTTATCTTGTAATTCATTCAGCTGACGACCAAACGACGCCTGCTGGCGATCAGCGGCCTGCTGAGTCTTATCCTGCTGAGCGAGCAGGGAAGCGATTTGCTGCTTATCCTGTTGCTGGCTTTTTTGCAGGGCATCAAGCTGTTCGGAAAGCGCCGCATTGGCTGCGGCCTGCGCCAGCGATTGCTGGTGGCCGTGATAGTAAAGACCTGCACCAAGCGCGATCACTAATACAATCGCAATAGCGCCTAATACCGGCGCGGTACGTTGCTTTTTACGCAGCGTTTTCAGCTCCTGGTCACGTTCTGAAGCGTCTGGCTGGGGGCTCTCAACCGCTGGGGAGATCACAACGTTCTCATCCGGCGCGGAAGGATTTTTTTGTTCCGTCATTTTGGCACATCCCTTAGTCAGGTAGTTGTAATGCGCGGATCAGCGCATCATTGTCTGCATTTTCTGCAACCCTAATTGCGCTCCAGCCAAGCTGGCGGGCGAGGGTTGCCAAACGTTCACTGACCACCACCAGGTTACAGCGCAGTAACCATGAATTTCGATAGTATTCAGGAACTAACTGGTACAACTGTTGCAGCATTTCTCCGCTGGTCACGACCAGCGTATCAATTCCGGCGCGTTGCCAGAGTGCGCTCTGTTCGCTGGCATCGTAGTAAACCGGGCTGCGCTGATAACATTCGCAGTAGGTCACTTCAACGCCGCGTTCCGTGAGCGTTTCGGCCAGCAATTCCCTTCCGCCATTGCCCCGCAATATCAGCGCTTTTTTGCCCTGAATGCGCTGCAACGCCGGGAGATTCAATAGCGTCTCGCTGGTTTCACCCTCCTGCGGATAGATAACCGGGAGACTGCTGGCACGATGAAACAGCAGGCCTGTGGTGCGGCCAATCGCATAATAGCTGACGTTATCCGGCCAGCGGGTGGCAGACTGACGTAATGCGCGATCGGCGTAGTTCACGGCATGTTGAGAGAGTACAAACACCAGATCCTGCTGATTTAATGAGGATAGCAGGTTCGGCAGCATTGCGAGCTGGTTCCCTGGCGCAAATTCAATCAGCGGGGAATGAAAGGCTACCCGGCCCAGTGTACGCAGCCGGTTGACCAGCATTTCTCCTGCCGGAGAGGGGCGGGTAACCAGAATGGTCATCGTGGAGCGTTCCCCTGATAGACCTCTTGCAGAATTTCCCGTGCGCCGTTGGCCAGCAGTTCTTCGGCCAGCTCCACGCCCATACTGTATGCATCTGCGGCCGGACCGCGACGTTCGCCGGAGACCATCTGGCTGCCATCGGGTGCGCCAACCAGTGCGCGGAGCCACAGGTCGTCGCCAGTGAGTTCCGCGTAGCTGCCAATCGGCACCTGACAACCGCCTTCGAGGCGCATATTCATGGCGCGTTCAGCCTCAACGCGTACCGTGGTTTCGCGGTGTGCCAGTGGCGCGAGTAATTCGCGGGTGATGTGATCGTCGAGACGGCATTCGATACCGACGGCACCTTGTCCGACTGCGGGCAGGCACTCTTCCGGCGTCAGCGCCGTACGGATACGGTTCTCAAGACCCAGACGTTTCAGGCCTGCGACGGCCAGAATAATGGCGTCGTATTCGCCGTTATCGAGTTTGGATAAGCGCGTGCCCACGTTGCCGCGCAGATCGCGGATCACCAGATCCGGACGCTTCTGGCGCAACTGGCACTGACGGCGCAGGCTGGATGTCCCGACAATACTGCCGTGGGGCAGATCCGCCAGACTGGCGTATTGATTTGAGACGAAAGCGTCGCGCGGGTCTTCGCGCTCACAAATTGTGACCAGTCCCAGACCTTCCGGGAATTCAACCGGCACATCTTTCATGGAATGCACGGCAATATCCGCGCGGCCATCGAGCATTGCCAGTTCGAGTTCTTTGACGAACAAACCTTTGCCGCCCACTTTGGCCAGCGGGGTATCTAAAATGATATCGCCCTTGGTGACCATTGGGACCAGTTCCACCTGTAAACCGGGGTGACAGGCCATCAGCTGGCTTTGAACATATTGTGCCTGCCACAGAGCCAGCGGGCTCTGGCGGGTGGCAATTCGAATGATTTTGTCTAACATGTTTGTTACCGTTTAACTGTCTCTGCGACCATCCTACCACTGACAATAGAAAGCTGTCAGCGTAAGAAGCCATTCGTAAAAGAAGGTTAACGGTCACTGCGGGGAATTGTTCCTTTGCGGAACAGACGGTAAAATCCAGAGAAGCGGAAGAGTAATTGTGGTGCGTTACTTTCTTTACGGTCAATCAGCAAGGTGTTAAATTGATCACGTTTCCAGCAATTATTCGTCAACTATTTGCACAATTTCGATTGTTCAAAGCATAAGCATCACGATAAATGACGGATTTGGAACGGGGTTATTTCCAGACACTGTATAATCAGGCGAAACGTCTTGTACCTCTACATCGAGACATTGAAGCAAAGATTGGATGCGATCAACCAGTTACGAGTCGATCGTGCACTGGCAGCCATGGGTCCTGCGTTTCAACAGGTCTACACGCTGCTTCCTGTCTTTTTACATCAACATCACCCTCTGATGCCGGGATACCTTGAAGGTAAGGTTCCGCATGGTATCTGTATTTTCACGCCTGATGAATCCCAGCAAACCTATCTGAATGACCTGGAAGAGAAATGGGGCAGCCCGCTTGAGCCCATGGTGAAAGGCGAATTGCCTGTCACCGGCATCTATTCCATGGGCAGTACCTCCTCAATCGGTCAGAGCCAAAGTTCTGATCTGGATATCTGGGTCTGCCATCAGTCCTGGCTCGATAACGAAGAACGCAACCGCTTACAGCAAAAATGCAGCCTGTTAGAAAAATGGGCGGCCTCGCTGGGCGTGGAAGTCAGCTTCTTCCTGATCGACGAAAACCGTTTCCGCCATAACGAAAGTGGCAGCCTGGGCGGCGAAGACTGCGGTTCAACGCAGCACATCTTATTGCTCGACGAATTCTATCGCACCGCGGTGCGCATGGCCGGTAAGCGTATTCTGTGGAATATGGTGCCGGGCGAAGAAGAAGCGCATTACGACGAATACGTCCTTTCGCTTTACTCGCAGGGCGCCCTGACGCCAAATGAATGGCTGGATCTGGGCGGCCTGAGTACGCTCTCGGCGGAAGAGTATTTCGGCGCGAGCCTGTGGCAGCTGTATAAAAGTATCGATTCGCCTTATAAAGCGGTGCTCAAAACGCTGTTGCTGGAAGCCTATTCGTGGGAATACCCGCAAACCCAGTTGCTGGCGATGGACATTAAACAGCGTCTGCATCAGGGCGAAATCGTCTGCTTCGGGCTTGATTCCTATTGTATGATGCTCGACCGTGTGACCCGCTATCTCACCCAGATTGAAGACACCACCCGCCTTGATTTAGTCCGCCGCTGTTTCTATTTAAAAGTCTGCGAAAAATTGTCCCGCGCACGGGCATCGGTCGGCTGGCGTCGTGAAATTCTCAGTCAGCTGGTGGCGGAGTGGGGCTGGGACGAAGAGCGTCTGGCTATTCTGGATAACCGGGCGAACTGGAAAATCGAACGTGTGCGCGAAGCGCATAACGAACTGCTTGATGCCATGATGCAAAGCTATCGCAACCTGATCCGCTTTGCCCGTCGCAACAATTTAAGCGTCAGTGCCAGCCCGCAGGATATCGGCGTGCTGACCCGTAAGTTGTACGCCGCTTTCGAAGCGCTGCCGGGCAAAGTCACGCTGGTGAACCCGCAGATTTCACCTGACCTGTCTGAGAACGATTTAACCTTTATTCATGTGCCGATTGGCCGTGCTAACCGCACAGGCTGGTATCTGTATAACCAGTCGCCGTCGATGGAATCTATCGTCAGCCATCAGCCGCTGGAATATAACCGTTATCTGAACAAGCTGGTGGCGTGGGCCTATTTCAACGGCCTGCTGACGTCGACTACGCGTCTGCACATCAAAAGCGGCGGTCTGTGTGATATCGCTAAACTGCGCGAACTGGTGGCGGATGTGTCGCATCACTTCCCGCTGCGACTGGCCGCACCGACGCCGAAAGCGTTGTACAGCCCGTGTGAGATCCGCCACTTAGCGATTATCGTCAATCTGGAACACGATCCGACCGCGGCCTTCCGTAATCAGGTCGTGCATTTTGATTTCCGTAAACTGGATGTTTTCAGTTTCGGGCAGAATCAGGAATGTATGGTCGGCAGTATCGACCTGCTTTACCGCAACTCGTGGAACGAGGTGCGTACGCTGCATTTCAGCGGTGAACAGGCGGTGCTGGAAGCGCTGAAAACTATTCTGGGCAAAATGCATCAGGACGCCGCACCGCCGGAGTCGGTGGAAGTGTTCTGCTACAGCCAGCATTTGCGCGGCCTTATCCGCACGCGCGTTCAGCAACTGGTGTCGGAGTGCATAGAACTTCGCCTTTCCAGCAAACGTCTCGAACCTGGGCGTTTCAAAGCCGTGCGCGTTGCCGGTCAAACCTGGGGTCTGTTCTTCGAACGCCTGAGTGTTTCCGTGCAGAAGCTGGAAAACGCCATTGAGTTCTACGGTGCGATCTCCAACAACAAACTGCACGGATTGTCGGTGAAATTGCAGACTGACCAGGCACATCTTCCGGCGGTCATTGACGGCTACGCCAGCGAAGGGATCATTCAGTTCTTCTTCGAAGACAGTTCCGACGACATCGGTTTCAACATCTACATTCTGGATGAGTCGAACCGCGTCGAGGTTTATCACCATTGTGAAGGCAGTAAAGAAGATCTGGTGCGTGACGTCAGCCGCTTCTACTCTTCCTCGCATGACCGGTTTACCTACGGCTCAAGCTTCATCAACTTTAACCTGCCGCAGTTCTACCAGATTGTGTCCCTTGATGAGCGCATTCAGGTGATCCCGTTTCGCAGCAATGCGTTATCTGCGGCCTGCGCGCCTTTGCCTGAAACTGAAGTCGAACCTTCCCGGTTGAAACAGCAATTTCAGTTGCATTAGAAAAGTTGTCCCAATCCCGGACACGCGGCAGAATATCTGGCTTTCCTTCTCTTTAAACCCTGAAAATGTGCCCGTGTGTTTTATCGATTCCTGTTGCTTTTCATGATCCACCTGCGATTATAGAGAGCTTGGTCGCATGAATTACGGGCATTCATAAAATGAAAAACGCTTTACGCTGGTCTCTGGCCGCGACGATATTATTTTCTCTCTCCGGTTGCGGACTGAAAGGGCCGTTGTATTTCCCACCACCGGAAAAATCAACTACTCAGAAAACCAGTAATGTTCCAGGTACTGCTAACGACGGTTCATCGCAGCAGAAAGGTGTATCACCAGAAGATCTCACGACTAATTCCAGAGATTAACCGGCCTGTGCCGGGGGTTTCGTGCAACGCTGCCGGAGCCCTTTCCTTCAGGGATCATCGCGACTGGATTTGACCAGCGGTAAACGGAGTCAGTTATGCAGTTCTCCAAAATGCACGGCCTGGGTAACGATTTTATGGTCGTTGATGCCGTCACTCAAAATGTCTACTTCTCGCCTGAGTTGATCCGCCGTTTGTCCGACCGTCACCGTGGCGTAGGTTTTGACCAGCTGCTGGTGGTAGAGCCACCTTATGACCCCGAATTAGATTTCCACTACCGCATTTTCAATGCCGACGGCAGCGAAGTGGCGCAGTGTGGCAACGGCGCGCGTTGCTTTGCCCGATTTGTCCGCATTAAAGGTCTGACCAACAAACGCGACATTCGCGTCAGTACGCAGACTGGTCGTATGGTGCTGACGGTAACGGAAGATGAGGAAGTTCAGGTCAACATGGGCGAGCCGGTGTTCGAGCCGCAACAGGTGCCTTTCCGTGCCGTGAAACCGGAAAAGACCTATATTCTGCGTGCAGAAGAGCGCACAGTATTTTGCGGCGTCGTGTCGATGGGAAACCCGCACTGCGTATTGCAGGTCGAGGATGTATTAACGGCTGAAGTCGATATCCTCGGGCCGATGCTGGAAAGCCATGAGCGTTTCCCCGAACGCGTGAACGTCGGGTTTATGCAAATCCTCAGTCCGGAAAGCGTGAAATTACGCGTGTACGAACGCGGCGCCGGTGAAACACAGGCGTGCGGAAGTGGTGCCTGTGCCGCCGTCGCTGTAGGTATCCAGCAAGGGTTACTTGCTGAAGAAGTTCAGGTGGAACTGCCGGGAGGCAGCCTCGAAATTCGCTGGAAAGGGCCGGGTCATCCGCTGTATATGACCGGACCTGCCACTCATGTTTACGACGGATTTATTCATCTATGAACAATCTTGATGACCAGATTGAACCGGTGATAGCACTCGACGACGACAGCGTGATGCAATATCTGCTGCAAAACCCGGATTTCTTTATTCGCAATGCCCGAAGTGTCGAGCAGATGCACGTACCGCATCCGGTGAAAGGCAGTATTTCGCTGGTTGAATGGCAGCTCGGACGTCAGCGTCATCAGATTGCGCAGCTTGAAGAAGAAATTACCTTGCTGATGGAGCAGGCCTCGATCAACGAATCGCTGTTCGGACGGATGATCGAACTGCAGGCCACACTTGCGGCGGCCAGCAGTTTGCAGGATATGCTGAATCGTCTGCAACGCTGGGCGCGCAGTCTCGGACTGGCGGGCGCCAATGTGCGTCTGTTCAGTGAGGGCTGGCGTATCGGCGCGCCTTCCGATTTCACCCATCTGGCGGTAAGTCGCAGTGCATTTGAATCGATGCGTATTCAGCGTCTGGGCGAAACTCCGCATTACCTTGGTGGTCTGAACGGCCCGGAACTGTTGCTGTTATTACCTCAGGCCAAAGCCGTCGGTTCTGTCGCGCTTTCCCTGATGGGCGAGCAGGGTGAACTGGGCGTACTGATTTTCAGCAGCCGTGATCCGCAACACTATCAGCCGGGAATGGGCACCGTCTTACTCAATCAGCTGGCTAAAATGTTACCCGGCCTACTGGAACGTTGGATCGAACGGGTATGAGCCACACCGAATCGCCTCTGTATCCCGCGGTCGAGGCGTTTCTGCGTTATCTGCACGTTGAACGTCAACTCAGCCCGCTCACCACGACTAATTACAGCCGCCAGTTAGAAGCCCTGATCGCCATCTCCGGCGAGATCGGTATTTCCAACTGGCAGCAACTTGATGCACCAAAAGTTCGTATGTTACTGGCGCGCAGTAAACGCGCTGGTTTAGGACCTTCCAGTCTGGCGCTGCGCATGTCTTCACTGCGCAGTTTTCTCGACTGGCTGGTGCGTCAGGGCGTATTGAGCGCCAATCCTGCCAAAGGGATTTCTACCCCGCGTTCTCCAAAACATCTGCCAAAAAATCTTGATGTCGATGAAGTGAATAAACTTCTTGAAATCGACCTCAACGATCCGCTTTCCGTGCGTGACCGCGCGATGCTGGAAGTGATGTACGGCGGGGGACTGCGTCTTTCTGAACTGGTGGGTATCGACTGCAAACATATTGATATGGCTTCCGGCGAAGTGCGCGTGTTGGGTAAAGGCAGCAAAGAACGCAAAGTGCCGATCGGGCGCACGGCCGTCACCTGGCTGGAACACTGGCTGGAACGTCGTGGTCTGTTTAATCCGCAGGATGACGCGATGTTTTTGTCGAGCAAAGGCAGCCGTATTTCTGCGCGTAATGTTCAGAAGCGTTTTGCCGAATGGGGCGTGAAACAGGGTGTGAACAGCCATATTCATCCGCATAAACTGCGCCACTCGTTCGCCACGCACGTGCTGGAATCCAGCGGCGATTTACGCGCGGTACAGGAATTGCTGGGTCACGCGAACTTGTCCACCACGCAAATCTATACCCATCTGGACTTTCAACATCTGGCGACGGTTTACGACGCCGCGCATCCCCGCGCAAAACGAGGAAAATCATGATGAAGTTCTATCGTCCGCTGAAACGCATTGAAGCGATCACCTTCGATTTAGACGACACGCTGTATGACAATTACGATGTTATCCGTCGTACCGATTCTGAAACGCTGAAATCGATTCAGGGTTTCCATCCGGCGCTGGCCGACATGGCACCGGACACCATCCGCCTGATGCGCGCAGAATTGCTGGCAGAGGACGCGGAAATTTATCACGACGTCACCGAATGGCGTCGTCAGGCGGTATTGCTGGCGATGAAACGCGCAGGTCTGAGCGAAAGTGATGCCACGCAGGGCACGAAAGCTGCGATGGAAACCTTCGCTCTGTGGCGCAGCCGGATTTATGTTCCGGGTGAAAATCACGACGCGCTGGCCGCCCTGGCGGAACGCTGGCCTTTAGTGGCGATCACCAACGGCAATGCCGATCCGCACGCCTGTGGTCTGGCGCAATATTTCCAGTTCACCTTGCGTGCTGGCGATCACGGCCGGGCGAAACCTTACGCTGACATGTATAAAAAGGCGTCAATGAAGCTGGATATCCCGCTGGAAAACATTCTCCACGTGGGCGATGACCTGACCACGGACGTCGCGGGTTCCGTGCGCTGCGGGATGCAATCGTGCTGGATTAATTTGCGCGAAGGCGACCTGATGCACATTAAGGATGCCCGTCTGTTACCGCATATTGAGATTTCGCAGTTGGCATCGCTGACAGCATTGCTATAATCCCTTCTTAAATTACTCTGTATAAATTCACAGTAGAAAAGCATTCACCGGGTGAGTGCTTTTCTCATCCTGACAAACGGTGCCTATGGACGTTTCTGACCTGCTCGACAGCCTGAATGAAAAACAACGTGAAGCCGTGGCCGCGCCGCGCAGCAATCTGTTGGTACTGGCCGGGGCAGGCAGTGGCAAAACCCGCGTGCTGGTTCACCGCATCGCGTGGCTGCTGGCGGTAGAGAAGTGTTCGCCGTATTCCATTATGGCGGTCACCTTCACCAACAAAGCAGCGGCAGAAATGCGCCACCGTATCGACCAGCTGATCGGCACCAGTCAGGGCGGCATGTGGATTGGTACCTTCCACGGCCTCGCGCACCGTTTGCTGCGCGCGCACCATTTGGACGCCAATTTGCCGCAGGATTTCCAAATCCTCGACAGCGACGACCAGATGCGTCTGATCAAGCGTCTGATCAAAGCGCTGAACATCGACGAGAAACAATGGCCGCCGCGTCAGGCGATGTGGTACATCAACGGCAAAAAAGATGAAGGTCTTCGCCCGCAGCACGTTGAAACTTATAACAATCCTGTCGAGGCGACCTGGTTACGCATTTATCAGGCCTATCAGGAAGCCTGCGACCGTGCCGGTCTGGTGGATTTTGCCGAGTTATTGCTGCGCGCCCACGAACTCTGGCTGAACAAGCCGCATATTTTGCAGCATTACCGAGAACGCTTTACCAACCTGATGGTGGACGAATTCCAGGACACCAACAGCATTCAGTACGCGTGGATCCGTCTGCTGGCGGGCGACAACAATAACGTGATGATCGTTGGCGACGATGACCAGTCGATTTACGGATGGCGCGGTGCGCAGGTCGAAAACATCCAGCGTTTCCTGAAAGATTTCCCGAATGCGGAAACTATCCGTCTGGAGCAAAACTACCGTTCGACCAGCACCATTCTGAAGGCTGCTAACTCGCTGATTGAAAATAACAACGGTCGTATGGGTAAAAACCTGTGGACCGAAGACGGCGAGGGCGAACCGATTTCACTGTATTGCGCATTCAACGAACTGGATGAATCGCGCTTTGTGGTTAACCGCATCAAAACCTGGCAGGACAACGGCGGTGCGCTGAAAGATTGCGCCATTCTTTACCGCAGCAACGCCCAGTCGCGTGTGCTGGAAGAAGCCTTGTTGCAGATGGCGATGCCGTACCGTATTTACGGCGGCCAGCGGTTCTTCGACCGTCAGGAAATCAAAGATGCGCTGGCGTACCTGCGTCTGATGGCTAACCGTAATGACGATGCAGCGTTCGAGCGCGTGGTGAACACCCCGACGCGCGGCATCGGCGACCGTACGCTGGATGTGGTGCGTCAGACAGCCCGTGACCGTCAGCTGACCATGTGGCAGGCCACGCGTGCATTGTTACAGGAAAAGGTTCTGGCAGGTCGTGCCGCGTCTGCTCTGCAGCGCTTCACCGAACTGGTTGACGCACTGGCGCATGAAACCTCAGACATGCCGCTGCACGTGCAGACTGACCGCGTAATCAAAGACTCCGGCCTGTTCATCATGTATGAGCAGGAGAAGGGCGAAAAAGGCCAGGCGCGCATCGAAAACTTAGAAGAACTGGTGACGGCAACGCGTCAGTTCAGCTATCAGGACGAAGACGAAGACCTGATGCCGTTGCAGGCATTCCTGTCCCATGCCGCGCTCGAAGCAGGCGAAGGGCAGGCGGATGCCAATCAGGACGCCACGCAGCTGATGACACTGCACTCGGCCAAAGGGCTGGAGTTCCCGCAAGTGTTTATCGTCGGCATGGAAGAAGGCATGTTCCCGAGTCAGATGTCGCTGGAAGAAGGCGGGCGTCTGGAAGAAGAACGCCGTCTGGCGTACGTCGGCGTTACGCGTGCCATGCAAAAACTCACCCTCACTTACGCTGAAACCCGCCGCTTATACGGCAAAGAAGTGTCGCATCGTCCGTCACGTTTCGTTGGTGAATTACCGGAGGACTGTGTCGAAGAAGTCAGGATGCGCGCCAATGTCTCGCGTCCGATGAGCAACCGCAGCGTCGGCACGCCAACCAGCGTCAGCGATACCGGCTTCAAACTCGGCCAGCGCGTCATGCATCCAAAATTCGGTGAAGGCACCATCGTTAACATGGAAGGCAGCGGCGAACACAGCCGTCTGCAGGTGGCGTTCCCGGGGGAAGGGATTAAGTGGCTGGTCGCCGCCTACGCCCGCCTCGAAGCCGTCTGATTTTTAACTCCCTCCCCTGCGAAGGGGAGGGTTGGGGTGGGGTATTAAGGTTAAAAACCAACGTTTAAGCGTACTTTAACGTTGGTTTTGTCTTTTTAAAACCCCCTCCCAGCCTCCCCCTTCGCAGGGGGAGGAGCCGAAAGGCTAGAGGCTAAAAATTTCACCCACTCCGGCTTTCGCATACCATTCCAGCGTTTCTTTCACGCCTTCTTCGCCTTCCGGCGGGGTGCCTGGCAGATAATCTTGTTCCTGCACCGGCTGATACGCGCCGTGTTTCACTTCAAAAATCACGCCGCCTTCGTCGAGGGATAACACGCTGTGCCAGGTGTTGGCCGGGATTTCAAGCAGGCGGGTTTCTGCGCCGAGCCACAGACGGTCGGTGACTTTGCCGCTGTTATCGTAAATCAGCACCAGAAAACGTCCGCGCAGGGCGGTCAGCATTTCCCAGGTATGCGGATGGCGATGGATGCGCACGTATGTGCCCGGTTCCATCGCAATGGCCAGACGTTGCACGTCATCTTCCGGCGCCGGATGGATATTCAGATTCTGGCGTAGTCGCGGGGAATGAGCGGCTTTGGTGATCAGATCACACAGCGTGTCCTGGTTTATTTGTTTAATCATTTCAGTCTCTGCCTGAGAAGTCTGGTAACGGAGAAATTCGGTGCCTGAGTGTAGCCAAAAAAACGATCAGACATAAGCCGCTAAAGGTTATCAACACCGCCTGAAATTTATGCATAAATGTTGCCAGAATAGATTTGTTCGCGGTTGACAGTCTTTTTATTACCGGCGTAACATGCGCGCACTATTATCAATGAGGAACTGCGCCTTGGACACACCCAGTAGATACTGGCTCAACAACCTGTTTTCCAGGTACCACTTCTAAGGCCCTCCTCATTGCTGATGGCCTTAGTGGTTGTCAGCGACCCCCGTTCTGTCGCTGTGAGTCAGATCTGAAGTTGGTCTGAATTACGCCGGTGACATTTTTCACTCCGTGATTTTCTGTGCTTCAACGCGTTGTCCACTTTCCGTAATTTTTGGGAGAACGGGCACATGCTGAGTGCTTTTAAATTAGAAAACAGCCGCTTATCCCGTTTAGAGCTGGACGAGTCAGACGATCTCAAAACTTCACTGTGGGTCGATCTGGTTGAGCCTGACGATCAGGAACGTGAGCGCGTTCAATGCGAATTAGGGCAAAGCCTGGCGACGCGTCCGGAACTGGACGACATCGAAGCCTCTGCGCGTTTCTTTGAAGACGAAGACGGTCTGCACATTCACTCCTTCTTTTATTACGAAGATGCCGATGATCATGCCGGTAACAGCACCGTCGCCTTTACCGTGCGCGAAGGCCGCTTGTACACCCTGCGTGAACGCGAGTTACCGGCGTTTCGTCTCTACCGTATGCGTGCCCGCAACCAGAAACTGGTCGATGGTAATGCCTATGAACTGCTGCTGGATTTGTTCGAAACCAAAATCGAACAGCTGGCGGACGAAATCGAAAACATCTACAGCGATCTGGAAAAACTCAGCCGTGTGATCATGGAAGGGCATCAGGGCGACGAATATGACGCCGCGCTTTCCACGCTGGCAGAACTGGAAGATATCGGCTGGAAAGTCCGTTTATGTCTGATGGATACCCAGCGCGCGCTGAATTTTCTGGTGCGCAAAGCCCGTTTACCGGCAGGTCAGCTGGAGCAGGCGCGCGAAGTGTTACGCGATATCGAATCCCTGCTGCCGCACAACGAATCCTTGTTCCAGAAAGTGAACTTTCTGATGCAGGCGGCGATGGGCTTTATCAACATCGAACAGAACCGCATCATCAAGATTTTCTCGGTGGTTTCCGTGGTGTTCCTGCCGCCAACGCTGGTGGCATCCAGCTACGGGATGAACTTCGAGTTCATGCCTGAGCTGAAATGGTCATTCGGTTATCCGGGAGCGATTGCGTTGATGATCCTCGCCGGTCTGGCACCTTATTTGTACTTCAAACGTAAAAACTGGTTATAACCTGCGATGCTGATGGAAAGGATGGTTCCGGCGGGGCAGTGGTTTATCCTCGTCGTTTCCTCGCTGATTCTGGGCATTATTTTTCAGACCTTCCATGTGCCAGCCGCACTGTTACTGGGGCCGATGATTATCGGCGTCATTATGGGGCTGCTGGGCGCCAGCGTGCGTATTCACCCGCTGTTTTTCAAACTCTCTCAGGGCGTTTTGGGCTGCATGATTGCCCAAAGCCTGTCGCCGTCGATATTACCCCCGTTACTCAATGACTGGCCGCTGGTGCTGATGGTGCTGGTGGCGACGCTGCTGGCCAGCGGGCTTTCCGGCTGGCTGCTGGTGCGTTTTAGCCAGTTACCCGGCCCGACCGGTGCGTGGGGCTCATCCCCGGGCGGTGCCAGTGCGATGGTGGCTATGGCCGGTGATTTCGGGGCTGACGTGCGTCTGGTGGCGTTTATGCAGTATCTGCGCGTGCTGTTTGTGGCCACCGCGGCCGCATTTGTGGCTCGCATGGCGATGGGCGACAGCGCGTCTCTGGCGGCGGCGGTGGTGTGGTTTCCGCCGCTGACGTGGCGTTTCTTTGCGACGCTATTTCTGGCAGTGGCCGGTGTCTGGCTGGGGCCGCGTCTGCGTATTCCTTCCGGCGCATTGCTGCTCCCGGCCATTGTCGGCGCGGTTTTGCATTCCACCGGTACCGTGGCCTTAGAAGTGCCGGAATGGCTGCTGGCGATGGCTTACACGCTGATTGGCTGGAGTGTCGGATTGCGCTTCACGCGGCCGATTTTCAAACTGGCTTTGCGCACGCTGCCGCAGATGATTGCATCGATTATCGGGCTGATGCTGATTTGCGGTGGTATGGCGTGGGTGCTGACCAAATTGCTGGGCGTAGATATGCTGACGGCGTATCTGGCGACCAGCCCCGGCGGGCTGGACACCGTAGCGATTATTGCGGCGGGCAGCCACGCGGATTTAGGATTTGTGATGGCGATGCAGACGTTGCGTCTGATCACCATCCTGGCAACCGGTCCGGCGATGGCGCGCTTTATTTCACGCAGCGCTGTGCCCGCTTCTTCCTCGTCGTAAACGGCCCTGCGTATACAGTGCATCCGTGATAAAGCACAGCAGACCAACCCAGATAAAACCGAAGGTGATGAGCTGTGATGTATTAACAGTTTCACCGTAGAACACCACTGCCAGCAGGAACATCAGGGTCGGCCCCAGATACTGGAAAAAGCCCAGCGTTGAAAGCTTCAGGCGGGCGGCGGCGGCAGTGAAGAACAGCAACGGGATGGTGGTAATAATCCCGGCAGCCATCAGCAGCAAATCAAGCGACCACGGATTTGCGGCCAGGTTACTGGTCGGGCTGCTGGCGATAAAGAACAGGTAAATCCCGGCGACCGGCAGCAGCCATAGCGTTTCAATCAACATGCCGGTTTGCGAGTCCACACCGATTTTTTTACGCAGCAGGCCGTAAAAGGCAAACGTCAGTGACAGGCCGATGGCGATGACCGGCACCGAACCAAAAATCCACACCTGAATCAGTACTCCGGCGAAAGCCAGCGCGACGGCAAACCACTGCAAACTTCGGAATCTTTCCCGCAAAAACAGCATGCCGAGCACCACATTGACCAGCGGATTGATAAAGTAGCCGAGGCTGGCTTCCAGAATGTGATCATGATTTATCGCCCAGATAAAAATCAGCCAGTTCCCACCGACAAGCAGGGCGGTAATCAGTAACATGCCGACTTTCTTCGGTTGTGCAAGTACCCGCCGGACATCGCCCCAGCTTCGGCTGACGGAGAGCAGCACTAACATAAAGAAGAATGACCAGATCACCCGGTGAGTCAGAATTTCGTCAGCAGGCACCTGTTTGATCAGCTTGAAGTACGCGGGCGCGACTCCCCAGATCAGATAGGCAATAAAGGCAAAAATAACACCTTGCCGGGTACGATGTGCGTCCATGTGGTACCTGAAAAAAAAGAGTAAGGAAAGAAGCGGAGTTTACCTGATTTCAGCCGACCATATAGGTCGCCGTGGTCGTGGCGATGTGAACGCCGGTATCGCTGTGCAAATCCACGCGCGCAACGGACACTTTATTACCGGCGCGGACCAGGCTTGCCGAGGCAATAAAGTAGTCGCCACGGCCCGGACGCAGATAATCAACGCGCAAATCAATGGTACCCATTTTGGATAACCGCTGGCGCATTTCCGCTTCCAGCAACGGATGGTCCGGCTTGTCACGGCGGATCAGTGAACTGGTCACACAAACCAGACCGGCGGCGACATCCAGCACCGCCGCAATCACGCCGCCGTGCAGGATTTTTTGTGCGGCATTACCCACCAGTTTGGTCTGGTTGGTAAATTTTAACTCTGCGTAGTCGCAGTCGAGGCGTTTCAGTTCGAGACCCAGTTCGCGGTTAAACGGCATATCGTAAACGAAAATATTGCCGATCAGTTGCAGGGCGGCCTCGTGGCTGAGAGATGAAGCAGACATGAATAAATTCCTGACGAAAACGAGTGGATCGTATGTTCGCCGAAAAAGTTAACGAAGTGTTGATTTTAGGTGCGGGCAGGATGGATTTCTACCGGGCGAAGGATAAATGTATTCAGTACTCATGTAGAAATGTATTTGTGTGTAAAATGCCCTGCTTTGAGATTTCCGGATTGTAGTCTGCGCATTGCCGGCCGGGCGGAAGGCTGATTATCAAAAAATAATGAATCAATAACTTTAGGGTGAGGGTAAGGAATAATGCGTAAAAATTGGGCTGTCGGTGCCACGCTGTTGGCGTTGCCATTGTTGGGCTATGCAGAGGAAGCCACGGTACAGGAAGTACATGATAAACCTGCTGTGCGCGGAAGCATTATTGCAAATATGCTGCAAGAGCATGACAACCCGTTCACGTTATATCCTTATGAACCCAACTTTCTGATTTACACCGATACCAGCAATATCAACAAGAAAGCGATTGAGTCTTACGACTGGGCAGATAAAGCACGTCACGATGAAGTCGAGTTCCAGCTCAGCCTGGCATTCCCTCTGTGGCGCGGTATTGCGGGTGATAACTCGGTTCTCGGCGCGTCCTACACGCAAAAATCATTCTGGCAGCTTTCTAACAGCGGGCAGTCTTCACCTTTCCGTGAGACCAACTACGAGCCACAGCTTTTCCTGGCCTGGGCAACGGATTACGATGTCCTCGGCTGGACATTGCGTGAAGCAGAATATGGTGTCAGTCACCAGTCTAACGGTCGCTCCGACCCGACGTCCCGCAGCTGGAACCGTGTGTATGCCCGTTTCATGGCGCAGCACGGCAACTGGCAGGTTGATCTGAAACCCTGGTATCGCATCCCTGAGAGCGATGAAGATGACGACAACCCGGACATCGCCAAGTACATGGGCTATTACCGCCTGAAAGTTGGCTATGCGTGGGGCGACAGCGTGTTCAGCGTCGAAAGTCGTTACAACTGGAATACCGGTTACGGCGGCGCGACGACCGGCTGGAGCTACCCGATTTCCAAACAAGTTCGCTTCTATACTCAGGTATTCAGTGGTTACGGCGAGTCATTGATCGACTATAACCATAAGCAGACCCGTATCGGCGTCGGTATTATGCTTAACGACATTATGTAATCCCCGCCATACTTCTGGTTGCAGTTGCGTTGGCTGCATCGCGGATTATTTAGGGTATATTATGTCGGTGCAGTACAGCCCCGGCGGCTTTAGGGCTTAGCCGGGTGGTTTGAACAGTTGGGGAATTGAGTGTCTACGGCGGCAGTGATAAACAAAGAAGAGCTGGCTCATCAGGTATTACGCGATACCTTCGGTTATCAGCAATTCAGACCAGGCCAGCAAACTATCATCAACACCGCCATTTCTGGCCGGGATTGTCTGGTAGTGATGCCAACAGGCGGCGGTAAATCGCTGTGCTATCAAATCCCCGCTCTGGTGATGGACGGCCTGACGCTGGTGGTTTCGCCGCTCATTTCCCTGATGAAAGATCAGGTCGATCAGCTGATGGCCGCAGGCGTTGAAGCCGGTTGCCTGAACTCGACGCAAACCCGTGAGCAACAGCTGGAAGTCATGGCCGGTTGCCGCGCGGGACGTATCAAAATGCTGTATATCGCGCCAGAACGCCTGATGATGGGCGATTTCCTGGAACAGCTGCAACAGTGGAATCCGGCGATGCTGGCTGTCGATGAAGCCCACTGTATTTCCCAATGGGGCCACGATTTTCGTCCGGAATATCGCGCCCTTGGCCAGCTGAAACTGCGTTATCCGCAACTGCCGGTGATCGCCCTGACCGCGACCGCCGATGAAGCCACACGTAACGATATCGTCCGCCTGCTGGAACTGAATGACCCGCTGATTCAGGTCAGCAGTTTTGACCGTCCAAATATCCGTTACACGCTGGTGGAAAAATTTAAGCCGCTCGATCAGCTGATTCGCTTTGTGCAGGATCAGCGCGGCAAAAGCGGCATCATTTACTGTAACAGCCGTGCCAAAGTTGAAGACACCGCAGCGCGATTGCAAAGTCGCGGGCTGAGCGTTGGGGCTTATCATGCCGGACTGGATAACGAAACCCGTGCCCGCGTGCAGGAAGGTTTTCAGCGTGATGACCTGCAAATTGTGGTTGCCACCGTCGCCTTCGGTATGGGCATCAACAAGCCTAACGTGCGTTTTGTGGTGCACTTCGATATTCCGCGCACCATTGAATCTTATTATCAGGAAACGGGGCGTGCCGGACGTGACGGCCTGCCAGCGGAAGCCGTACTGCTTTATGATCCGGCCGATATGGCCTGGTTGCGCCGCTGTCTGGAAGAGAAACCGGCTGGCGCCCAGCAGGATGTTGAACGCCACAAGCTGAATGCTATGAACGCATTCGCGGAGGCGCAAACCTGTCGCCGCCTGGTGCTGCTCAATTACTTTGGCGAAGGCAAACAGAACGCCTGCGGTAACTGCGACGTGTGCCTCGATCCACCAAAACGCTACGACGGCTTGCTGGATGCGCAGAAAGCGCTGTCCGTCATCGCACGCGTCGGGCAACGTTTTGGTCTGGGTTATGTGGTCGAAGTGCTGCGCGGCTCGAACAATCAGCGTATCCGTGAATACGGCCACGAGAAGTTGTCGGTTTACGGTATCGGCAAAGAACACAGTAACGAGCACTGGACCAGCGTGGTGCGCCAGCTGATTCACCTCGGGCTGGTGATGCAAAACATCGCCATGCACTCTGCGTTACAGCTGACCGAATCTGCGCGTCCGGTGCTGCGTGGTGAAATCCCGCTGCAACTGGCGGTGCCGCGTATTCAGACGCTCAAAATTAAAAGCAGTGCCAGTCAGAAAACCTACGGTGGAAATTACGACCGTAAGCTGTTTGCTAAATTGCGTAAACTGCGTAAGTCACTGGCGGATGATAATAATGTGCCGCCATACGTGGTATTTAACGACACGACGCTGCTGGAAATGGCTGAACATCTGCCGGTCAGCGCGAGCGATTTGCTCGACATCACCGGTGTCGGTCAGCGTAAGCTGGAGAAATTCGGTCGGCCATTTATGGCGATGATCCGCGATCACATCGATAACGGCGACGAGTAAGAATTCTGTTTCCTACACATAACACAGAGAGTTAATCATGCTGATGCTATTCCTGACGGTTGCGATGGTTCATCTGATCGCGCTGATGAGTCCGGGACCGGACTTCTTCTTTGTCTCACAAACCGCCGCCAGCCGGTCGCGTAAAGAAGCCATGATGGGCGTGATTGGCATTACGCTGGGCGTGCTGGTGTGGGCCGCCGTTGCGCTGATGGGGTTGCATCTTATTCTGCAAAAAATGGCCTGGTTGCATCAGATCATCACCGTCGGCGGCGGATTGTATCTGTGCTGGATGGGCTGGCAACTGCTGAAATCTGCACGTGCTAAGAAACAAAACGGCGATGATACACCGGTGGCTCTTCCTGCCCGTGGCCGCACATTTATGCGCGGACTGCTGACCAATCTTTCTAACCCGAAAGCCGTCATTTACTTCGGCAGCGTGTTCTCGATGTTTGTTAGCGACAGTGTCAGCGGCGGCGAGCGTCTGGGCATATTCCTGCTGATCGTCGTGGAAACCCTGGCCTGGTTCTCATTAGTGGCACTGGTATTTGCCCTGCCGAAAATGCGCCGCGGGTATCAGCGTCTGGCGAAATGGATTGATGGCGTGGCGGGTGTGGTGTTTGCAGGCTTTGGTGTTGCGCTGATTATTAATCGTTAAGTTTACCCTTCCTGTTAATACGGAAGCGTAATAGCTTCCGTATCTTCAATTATTTCAATCTGGCCTTAATCCTCTTCTTGTTGTCTAATGTGTTTTGCTTAATGGATATATATTAAAAATAAATGTTTTATAGATCGGTTATGGATAACAATGATTTATTGGAATTGATGAGCATTAATGGATTTCGTGAGAGAGGAATACGAAGAGTCGTCAATCATTCCATAGAAACAAGGGGGCGTTAGAAGAGTATATGTTATTGGAGCGTGCCACGCGCTTTGTTAAATTAATTCTAATCCATGCTGCAATAAATATAATTATTCTATCAATGTTTTTATTAAATTATAAATCATCTGGTTTTTATGAGTTGCTGATTTTAATGTTTCCATATCTTATAGGTGTAATGGTATGTGAGGGTCTTTCACCTATACTTCTATCTTTTAAATAATTCAAGATTATAAAAAACTTCATCAATAAAGGAATGTTGTCATGAATTAATATGATTTTATAAAGGTTATGAAAGAAAGCGGGTTTACAGAAAAGGATGTTGTAGATCTGTTGTTTATAGCAAAAGATATTCATCTAACCTGGGAAAAGATGTAAAATAAATTTCCGGAAAATTTATCGGATAGTGTTTGTACTTTTATTTATTTTAATTGTGATGGTGGCATATATTATTCCTAGCGAATTCAATGGGGGTAAAGTGTTTTTATTCTGTGCTTATATAGTGTTTTTTTATTATATGATTAAACTATCAACGCCTATTTCAAAGAGAAGAGACATCGGGGGCATGGCGCTTCTTCATAAATTTGGCGGAGATAACCTTTATAATCTATTTTCTTTGAGCAACCTTGTTTTAAGTTGGCCCATCACAACATAATAATCATTTTCCCTTTCAGTCCTGCGGGTATAGATGTCCATTAATAGACCCTCTCATCCCAGATGCTGTAGGCGCTGGTGCCTGCTGTTATATGTTCCCAGATAATACTTTGGTAATTCATGGAGACTATTTCGACAGACTGAGCCTCGTTGTGATCCAAAGAGTTTGGGGATACCAGACTCAGTTCTGAAATGGTGGCTTTGGTTAATCTGATTCGATAATAAAGTATCTGTGCGCCGGTACTGTCAGTTCGGTATTTATCGAAAACTGCGTCGAACTCTTCGTTGTTTGAAACGCCGAAACCTAACAGAGGAGAGGATTTATCGATAGGTTTTTTGAAGGTCAGGGGATGATGAGTGACATTTTGTTCGCGGGTCATAGTGTGACTTAGTTCATAAATTAATATCTGATCTTTGTGGCTGCTTTGATACGCGTTACCAATAGAATCAAATGTTGAACAACCTGCGGAGACCAGTCCTTGTTTTTTCCCTGTCAGTGTCAGGTAAATATTATGCGCCATGGTTATTATCCTTAATGTAATATCTTCATTAAGGTCAATGTGTAGCGGTCAGGGAATATAACGCAAGCAATCATTTAATGGGAGATCACAGGAAGGGTGCTTAAAGAGATTTTTATTACGTGGATTCAATGATATGTAGCAGTGCTTCAAAATTAATTAAATGAGGTATGAGATTATTAGCTGGGTAATCAGACTGTCTGGATACCTAAAGATGTGACTTTTTAGCAGGCCAACGATGTGTTTTTCTCTGGTCTTAATCCTATTTTTGTTGTCTACTATCTTAAGTTTGATCTATATAAAAAACAAATATTTCATGGGGTTATCATGAGAAATGAGTATTTATTAAAAATGATGAAAGAAAATAATTTCAAAGATAAAGATATTAGGCGCATAACTGAGCAGTCCATAAAAAGAGGTCTTACCTTACAGCATGTTTTATATGACCTTGCTGAAGCCTTCACGAAATTACTTCGCATGCACGCACTGTTAAATATCATTGTGGTCGTCATATTGGTTCTAAATCATAATGAAATGACTCTATCAAATATAGTGGGTCTATTCATTACTTATGTTATTGTTTTCCTCGTGTTTGAAGGTTTCTCTCCCATTGGTTTGTCATATAAATCATTTAAAATCAGGAAAAAATTCAATTTTATCGTTAAAGGGATTTTATCATGAGTGATGTCGATCTTTTAAAAAAAATTAAAAAAAGTGGATTTAGTAATAAAGAAATAAAAACTCTTATTAAGCAATCTGAGATAAGAAAGGTCAGTTTACAGAGCGTGCTTTACGAGCTTTCTTTTGCCTTTCCAAAACTCGTCAAAATGCATATTATCCTATTGGTTGTAATTATGTCTATAATAGGTATTAACTATACGGATATCGCTTTAGATGAAATAATAGCATTAGGGATTGCCTATGTTCTTGGTTGTATGATTATTCAGCGATTCTCTCCAGTTAAATTATCTTATAAAGTGTATAGATATATTAATGAAAATAAATTTTAATTATCTTGACTACTAATAACATCATAAGTTGAGTTTATCGTTAGTCCATCAATCAACATCTCCATTGTTAATGCAGGGCCTTTCATGTCCTTGAAACCAATGACCGTATCAGTGTTGATCCACTTAAATAAGCGATATGACTCAGGTTTTATCACATTTCTAAAAAGCCCGTAACCAGAAAGTATTAAATCGACACCACCATAAATAATATCCCCTTGCTCACTAGTAAGGCCTAACATAACCGCGCCTTTCTCGTACCCCCTTCTTACATGTCCCTTATAGTTTGGGTCTCCATTTTTTATAGATAGTATATTCTCTTCTATAGCTCCAACCCCATGTATTATTAGGGCAACGCCAGCAGTATTACCAATAACAGCTCCCGGCCCTGTTAAATAACTTCCGCCGACTAACGCGAAACCTGCTTCAACTTGAGCCATGCCAGCATAAACCCCCACGGCCTTCACCACATAGTATAAAGGAATCTTTGTTAAATCCTTAGTGAATTCAATTGCTATCGATACACCAATGATAACTTTGTTATATTTAAGTAGGAATTCCTGATGATTTAAATTGTTTTTTTCTTTGTTTAAGTAGTCTACAGCCAGTTTTTTATTACTCGCTGAGTAATCACCATTTATGATTTCTAACTGATTTTCGACGAATATTGAAATTTCATTCCTAAATTTCATTTTAACACTGTTATATTTAATAAATCTTGCAGCCGTTGAACCCGCTTCTATCACGGCGCGACCGGCAAGATTTCCCATCACAACATAATAATCATTCTCTCTCTCAGTCCTGCGCGTATAGATATCCATTCATAGCTCCTTTCATCCCTGATATTGTAGATATATCTTTATTAGTTCAATGTGTAGCGGGTAAGGAATGTAACGCAAGCACTCATTTAATGGAGGATCACAGAAAGGGTGATTAATGAGATTTTTATTGCGTGGATTCAAAGACATGTAGCCGTGCTTCAAAATAAATTAAATCAGGCGTGAGATTATTAGCGGGAGAACAGAATTTCCCCCGCTTCTGTATTTAAACCTTCCGCGCACTGGCCAGCAACACACCCACCAGCATAAACAGCGAGCCAAAGATGCGGTTCAGCAACTGCATTTGTTTCGGTGCTTTCACCCAACCGGCGATGCGGGTAGCCAGCGTGGCGTAGCCGATCATCACGATGATATCGACAACCACCGTCGTGACACCCAGTACCACGTATTGTGCAGCCTGAGGTTGGTGAGCAATGATAAACTGCGGGAATAATGCGGCGAGAAACACAATGCTTTTTGGATTGGTCAGGTTCACCAGAATGGCGCGTTTGAACAAACGGCGTCGCGGCATACTGCTGGCGAGCGCGTTCAGGTCAATCGCCCCGGCAGAGCGCCACTGGCAAATACCCAGCCAGATCAGGTAGGCGGCGCCAAACCATTTGAGAAACTCAAAGGCCAGCAGCGATGATGAAATCAGCGCGCCCAGCCCGATACCGACCAGCACGATGTGGATCGCTAAACCGAGCTGTAACCCGGCAATTGAGGCCACGGCACCACGATAGCCGTGGCTGATGCCGGTGCTCATGGTGTTAATCGCGCCGGAACCGGGTGATAAACTTAAAATAGAAGTGGTGAGCAGGTAGGTTAACCACCAGTCCAGTGTCATTGCGAGACTCCCTGAGTTCGTTTTAGGTTGTTTTATGGCACAATACGCCATTGTCTATAATTGCGCTATAGCTCACAAATAACACTTTCATCCTCCCTGTTTGACGACTTTGGATCATTGAATGCCTGCGAATTATGCGAAGTGGTTAACACGTGAGAAGGAGTTTGCAGCCTTTGCGACCGGGCCTTTGCTGGATTTCTGGCGGACACGCGAAGAAGGCGAGTTTAGCGGCGTTGATGATGTTCCTGTCCGTTATGTCCGGTTTTGTTCGCCTGCTCACGATAAAGTCATCGTTGTGTCACCGGGTCGTATAGAAAGCTACGTAAAATATCCCGAAGTGGCCTACGATTTATTCCATTGCGGCTACGATGTCATGATTGTCGATCACCGTGGTCAGGGACGTTCCGGGCGTATGCTCGACGATCCGCATTGTGGTCACGTGAAGCACTTTGACGATTATGTCGAAGATTTCGACCGCTTTTATCAGCTGGAGGTTGCGCCGCGTCAGTACCAGAAAAAGTTTGCGCTGGCACACTCTATGGGCGGGGCAATTCTGGCGTTGTATCTGGCAAAAAATCCGCAGAATTTCGATGCTGCGGCGTTACTGGCGCCGATGACCGGTATTTATTTGCCGATGCCGGGATGGTTATCGCGCCGTATCCTTAACTGGGCGGAAAATCGTCCGGTTCGTCGTGATGGCTATGCGCTGGGTACCGGCCACTGGCGGCCGCTGCCGTTTGTAGTCAACCAGCTGACGCACAGCCGCGCGCGTTATCGCCGCAATTTGCGGTTTTACGCCGATTATCCTGAGTTGCAGGTTGGCGGACCTACCTATCACTGGGTGCGTGAAGGGATTGAGGCGGGGATGCATATCCTGAAAGAAGCCGAAAAAATCACCACTCCTGTTCTGTTATTGCAGGCGAGCGAAGACCGTGTGGTGGATAACCGGTCCCATCTTGCTTTTTGTCAGGCCATGGCCGTTGCGGGGCACCCTTGTGAAGGGGAAAAACCGCTGGTCATCGAAGGCGCGCGCCATGAGATCCTGTTTGAACGGGACGACCTGAGGGCACAGGCGCTGGACGCTATCATGCGCTTTTTTGCGCGACAGCTTTAATCCGCGGTTCGCCGCGCACAACTCCATCAGAGGTTAGAACCTAACGCTATGTACCATGTTGTTGCTTCCGATTTAGATGGCACGCTGCTATCACCTGATCATACCCTGAGCCCGTTCGCCAAAGAGACGCTGAAACTGCTGACTCAGCGCGACGTGCATTTCGTTTTCGCCACCGGGCGTCACCATATCGACGTGGCGCAGATGCGCGACAATCTGGAAATCAGCGCGTACATGATCACCTCCAACGGTGCGCGCGTGCATAACACCGACGGCGACCTGATTTTCTCGCATAATCTGGATGAAGATATCGCCAGAGACCTGTTCGGCATCATGCATAACAACCCGGATATTCTGACCAACGTTTATCGTAATGATGACTGGTACATGAACCGTGACCGCGCCGATCAGGATGATTTCTTCCGTGAATCCGTTTTCAAATACAAACTGTATGAGCCGGGTTTGCTGGAAACTGACGGTATCTGCAAAGTGTATTTCACCTGTGAAGATCACGAAAAACTGCTGCCACTGGAAGAAGCGATCAATGCGCGCTGGGGCGACCGTGTGAACGTCAGCTTCTCACTGCCGGTATGTCTGGAAGTGATGGCAGGCGGCGTGTCAAAAGGTCATGCGCTGGAATATGTTTCCAAGCTGATGGGCTATTCCCTGAAGGATTGCATCGCTTTTGGTGATGGCCTGAATGACCTTGAAATGCTGACCATGGCCGGTAAAGGTTGTCTGATGAGCGGTTCATTGCCACGACTGAAAGCCGCCATGCCGGATGCAGAAATCATCGGATCCAACGCCGACGATGCCGTGCCGCATTACCTGCGTAAGATGTATCTTGCAGAAGAAAGCTAATCAGTTTTAAAGCAAAGTCTTAAAACAAAAGTCGTAAAACCAAAGCAGGGTATTCACTCTGCTTTGGTGGTTCCCGCCTCTGATCCTGCCTAATCTGCACTTACTGAAATGCCCAGATGTTGCCACAAATCCGCCAGCGGCATTGTCGCCAGCGCAATACACTCATCGGCGGCCCCGTAGTAAATTTTCAGCATGTCCTTTTCAAGTAGCGCGCCGCAGGTAAAGACTACGTTGCCAAAGAATCCTTCTCTCTCGTAAATCGCTTCCGGTTGTAGCAGCGGCGCTGAGGATTTAGCGATAATTTTCAATGGATTATGCAAATCGAGCAGCATGGCGCCGAGGCAATAGCGCTGATCTTTATCCACGCCGTGATAAATCTGTAACCAGCCACGTGCCGTTTTCATCAGCGGGGCGCCACCGCCCAGTTTCAGCGCATCCCAGTCGCCGGATGCGCTGCCGAGTAAATGGCGATGATTGCCCCAGTGCAGCATGTCCGGGGATTCACAGATCCAGATCTCCGGCTTACCAAAATGTTTGGGCGAAGGACGGGTCAGCGCCTGATATTTGCCGTTAATTTTTTCCGGGAAGAAACACACGTCGCGGTTATCCGGGCAGAAAATTACGCCTTGTTTTTCCACAGCAATAAAATCGGTGGTGGTCGCCAGTGCGGTAGAAATGCCATACGGCGAAATGGCCGAATAGTTAATGTAGTAAACACCGTCTATCAGCGTAATTCGCGGATCTTCGCAGCCGAATTGCTCATATTGCGTATCGGCGGTTAAAAATGGCTGAGTATCCACAATAAAATCTTCACCATTCTGACTTCTCGCTAACCGCAGATGCGACATGGAGGTCAGCCAGATAACCGAAGGATCGGCTTTCAGTGCAATCATTCTGGGGTCACTGAAGTCATAGGCCGGGTCGTCCCGTTGAAAACGTTTAGTGCCCGGCTGCCAGGTATTTTGCAGGTTCACCAGAAGCGGTACTTCCAGACAATTGGCGTCCGTTGAGACCACGCTTTCCGCAACACGAAGCAGCAGCAGGGATTCACCCTGATACGAACACACGCCTGCATTAAATACACAATCGACCTTCCAGCCGGGCTGGGAAGGGATGATATCGGCAGGTGTTAACAGCGGATTTTTATCACTTCTGAGCATTTTCATGGTTTACCTTTTTGATAAGAATTTGGTTTTTTTCCAGCAGCGGTTCATCCGCGCCGAACAAGACGGGATTGCCATCGCCATAACCTACGTTGACGACCGTCGCGCCGAAATTGATCATCACTTCCAGACATTCCCCTTTCAGAAAGCGGCGGAATATCAGGCATTGTTTAAACAGCGTGAGGTACTCATAGTGACCACGCTGAAGCGCCGGATGGCTATTTCTCAACGCAATCAGTTGCTTATATGCGCTAAAAATCGAATGTGAGCACTTACTCTCTGTTGCGACGTTTACTTGCCCTTCGCTGTTATTGGCTGGCGTCCAGGGAACGGGTAAGCGGGAGGCATCACGGCAGAAAGGCAATGAGTAAGTAAGTGCTTGCTCTTTACGCATACCTTTTGAGATTGCGGTGTGATATTGAGTGATGCCCTGAATATCCCGCATTTGTTGCAAATTCTGCGGGACAAAATCCGTCATGCCGATTTCCTCACCCTGAAAGATGAAAGGCAGACCACGGGCGGTCATTTGCAGGGCGAAAACGGCCACCGCACGGGGAACATCCCGGGAGGATTCACCGAAGCGACTAATCATGCGTGACATATCATGGCTGGAAAAAAACAGCGTCGGTAAGCCGGGCAGCGTGGCTTCCATAGCCTGCATTTCGGCGAAGATCGCGGTGATATCGAAGTGTTTCTGGCTGCCAAGATTAAAATTGAAGACCACGTCCAGCAGCTCCGCACCCTGATAAGGCGCCATCACCGGCAATACTTCACTGCCCACTTCGCCAATCAGCAGGAATTCCCCTTGTGCACGGATATGGCGGCACAGGCGCTTCACTACATCGAGCACACCGGGCTGATTGATATCTTTTTCATGAGGTGGCTCTGCGCCCGGTTCGGCCGGCGGGTGATCTTCCCCGATGCCATCGGTGGTCAGAAAATTAATCACGTCAAAACGGAAACCGTCGACGCCGCGGGCTATCCAGAAATCGAAGATTTTTTTGATCTCACGCTCAACGGCAGGATGAGACCAGTTGAGGCAAACCTGCTGAGGCGAGAATTTATGGTAGTAACTGGCCGTTCCGCCAGGCTCCTGCGTCCAGGCAGAACCGCCGAAGAAAGAGGTCCAGTTATTAGTTTGCTCACGAAAGAAAAAGAAGTCGCGGAAAGGACTGTCAGGCTGGCTGAGCGCTGTCTGAAACCAGGGATGCTGATCTGACACGTGATTAATAACCACGTCGATCACCAGCAAAATGTCGCGCTGATGACAGGCTGCAATCAGTTCATCAAAAAGCGCTAACGTGCCAAAACGCGGATCAACAGCGCAGTGGTCGCTGATGTCATAGCCATTATCCACCAGCGGAGACGGGTAAAAAGGCGTCACCCAGATACCGCCAATGCCCAGCTCAGCCAGATAATCCAGCTTAGAAATCAGACCTTGAAAATCGCCCAATCCGTCCGTATTACCGTCGCAGAAAGACGGCAAATACACCTGATAAAATACCCGTTCCTGCGCTGTTTTCAGGTTATTCATCATTCATGCCTGTTATTTAAGTGAAAGCGACATCCCTTCCAGGAAATGCTTCCTGAAGAGGATAAACAAGACGACGATCGGCAACGTTTGTACCACCGACCCCGCCAGAATCGGGCCGACATAGACGCTGTAAGATTTACTGAACGTCGCCAGCAGAACGGAAAGCGGCATTTTGTTAGCGTCCTGCATCACAATCAGCGGCCAGAGGAAATTGTCCCAGGCGCTGGTGAAGGTAAATATTGCGACGATAGCCAGAATGGATTTATTGAGAGGCAACATGACATGGAACAGAATTTTGATTAGACCGGCGTGATCTAATCTCGCGGCATGAATATAGTCATTGGGCGTGCCTTTAAAACTCTGGGAAATCATAAAAATACCCCAGCCATTCATGACAAACGGTAAAATAAGTGCGCCATACGAATTAAGCATGCCGAGTTCCCGCATAAGTACAAAATGCGGAATAATAAACATGAATGCCGGGAAAACCATTTGCAAGATCAGCAGGTTTTTAAAAGTATTCCGGCCTTTGAATTCCATTTTTGCCAGCGCATAACCTATTAAACAGGAACTCAGTGTGACGCACACTGTAATGGTTAATGTAATGAAAATGGAATTAAACAACGTGCGAAGAAAGGGTTTTTCCGCTTTGCCGCTGCCGTCAAACAGGAAAGTATAATTATCGAATGACAGCGGGCCGCAAAAAAGCGAAGTGGTATAAATATCAGCGGTGTTTTTAAAAGAACCGATTAGCATCCATAAATAGGGATATAACCAGGTGATGGCCAGCACAAACATCAGCAGATGGATCACCACGGAACTGAGTGTTCTTTTCAGCGAATATTTTTGCACAGGAGAGGCTGTCGGCATCTGTGCAGTTTTAGTCTTCATCATACGATCTCGATTTTCTTTTCCAGACACCGGCGCAATATCCAGATCAGTGAGAAGCTGAATACGGCGACAATAATTGACATGGTGGCGGCCCAGCTTGGCTGCATCTGCCGGAACGCGGCTTCATACATCACTACCATTGGCGTGGTGGTGCTTTGCAGCGGACCGCCGCCGGTGATGAGATAGGGTTCGGTAAAAATACTGAACGCGACTGTGATCGCCAGAACCAGCACCATGACGATCTGCGCATTCATCAGGGGTAATGTGATATGCCATATTTTTCCGGGGCCGCTGGTTTTATCGAGGTCTGCCGCATCGTAAATATCTTTCGGAATCGTAATCAGTCCGGAATAAAAAATCAGGCCGTAGTAGCCAACAAATTTCCATGTGATAATAAGAGCAACAGATAACATGGCAAAATCGGGATGGGTAAACCACGGAACATTAATACCCATTGTGTTCATCAGAAAGGTATTTATGGGGCCTGTTTCACTCAACAGTTTGGAAAATACAATAGAATACGCCACGCCGGATGAAACATTGGCGAGCAGGAAACTCAGGGCAACAAAGGCTTTGCCATATTTTAGTTTCCTTAAACCGAAGGCGAATAATAATGAAGACATCAAAACAATCGGCAGATAGTAAGCCAGAAATTTAAATACGTTATACATTGCTGTCCAGAACAAAGGATTCTGCATGACGGCAATAATATTCTTCACGCCATTAAAAGAGGGCGTGCCAATAAATTTCCAGTCAGTAAAGCTCAGTACCGCTAACCAGATAAAAGGATAAAGCCAGAATACCAGAGAATATCCGAGGTAAGTGGAGGCCAGAAGGCCTCCTGTGGTGGACTCTTTCAGTTTAATCATCGCTTTATTGTTCCAGTATTTTGTCAATCTCTTGCGAAGACTGGTGCAGCGCGTCCGGCACTGAGTTGTTTTCAAACATCAGTTTTTCAATCATTTGGGTCATCGTGCGCTGGACTTCGACTGTTTTCGTGACGGCGGCAGGCGGCACAGCTTTCGGGACGTAGGAGACGATGTCATTCACCAGCGGATGCTGTTGCAGGTAGTCGCTGAACACCGGATTACTTTGCAAATCTTCTCTGGCCGGAGGCATACCTGTCAGTTCAAGCCAGCGCAGATCGTGTTTCGGGTCGCTGTATACCCATTGAATAAATTTCCAGGCGTCGTTCTGCACTTTCGAGGTACTGAACATCACGATCCCTTTGCTGTCGGCCATGGTATTTGCACCCGGCGCGCCAGACTGAGTCGGCATTGGGCCGATACGGATCTCTTTCAGTACTTCAGGGAATTGTTTCTGATAACGTTCGATATCCCAGGGCCCGCGCATGGCTCCCAGCACCATTCCCGCCGCCAGAGGATCGTCTGCGGTTGTGAAATCGTAGCTGGTCCATTTATTGGCAAACATTTTCGCCATGAAATTCAGTGCTTCCAGACCGGATTCATTATCGAAAGCCGATTTTTTATCCTGAATATACGGGCGGCCACCCGCGGCGGCGTAATACAGCGGAATAAAGTCGAACCAGCGATCCCACCAGTTTTTACCGCTGGTCAGTTGCAGGCTGTAACCCTTCTGAGTGAGCGCGATACGTTCTGAAAGCGTGTAAATTTCGTCATAAGAGGTCGGGACGTGGTCAAAACCCTGAGCTGCCAGCAGATCACTGCGCCACCAGTAGAGAACAGGGCTGATGTAAATGGGGATGACCGTCTGCTGTCCGTCGAACTGCCAGTTTGAAATCGTTTTTCCCATATGACGGGTTTCTGTCAGTGTCTGAAAACCGGGCATTTTGGAATAATCAGTGAGCTGCTTAAGTTCGGATAACTGCTTAGCAAAGCCGATAAAAATATTGGTCGAAATGTCTGGCTCTGTACCCGACGCCAGCGCATTCATGATGGCTTCTTCAGAACTTCCTGCCGCCGGTATTGAGGTGAATTCTACTTTCCGGTTGGCAGGGTTGCTGTTCCATTCTTTAACGATTTCACCCCAATACACTTCCTGCGTAATATTCGGCGCGACCCACATTTTAATGCTGGTTTGGTCTTTTTCATCAGGGCCACAGCCCGAAAGAAATAACGTGATACCTGCAATAGCAGCCAGTTTCATTATTTTCATGCTGTTTCCTGTTTCTATTAGGTTATGAGTCATAATGCGAAATTATATTTAATGGTTATTCATATTATTTTTTTATGAATTAACGTCTATTTAAACGCTAACATGGACATTCATTGAATAAACGTTATTAGAGTCACATAAATGATTTTGTTTAACGTTAAACTTTATTTTTATAATCGTTGCAATAGCCTGTTGGCTGTGAGTATATGTGGGCTAATTTATTGCATTTCAGAGGCAGGGCTTCCTTTATTCACCGCATTCAGGAGTGTGTAAGCTGAGTAAGATAACGTTAAAGTCAATTGCCCGCGAATTAGGCGTGACGCACACCACGGTGTCGAATGCATTTAATAATCCGGGGAAGCTGTCAGAATCATTAAGAAAACGAATAATCGATTATGCGCATTCCGTTAATTTCTACGGGCCTGACAATCTTGGTCGGGCATTGCGTACCGGGAAATCGGATGCCATCGGGATTATTTTTAATGACACGCTCAGCTATGTGTTTACAGACAGTCATGACGTGCAGCTTATGCAAGGCATCGCCGGTGAATGTGACCGAAAAGGAGTCAGCATTATCCTGATCCCGTTGCATAACGGGCAGGGCGCGCGGGCCAGTGTCATCAATACGGCTGTAGATGGCTATATCCTTAATGCGACACACAATAATGATCAGATCATCGCCAAAGCGTTGTCCAAAAATCTGCCCGTGGTGACTACGGATTTTAAAATTCCCTCGCACAGCAGCGTATCCATTGATAACGACAGGGCGATGAGGGAAATCTGTCTGCACCTGCTGGAAAAAGGGCACCGTGAATTTGGGATTATTTCATTCCCTTCTCTTCAGGGACGAAAAGGAGTGATGCCATTGAGTCAGAGTATTTCCGGTGATAATCAAGTGATGATTACCCGTGTGAATGCCTGCGTGGCAACTTTCCGGGAATGGAATATTGATCTGAATAAATGCTTTCTTTGCGAAACGAACCATCATGAAACATTTGGCGAAATAGCTGCCAGGGAATTACTGATAAGTAATCCCGATATCACCGCGTTTATTTGCCTGTCCGACCGCTTCGCGCAGGGTGCCATTAATTATTGCCGGAAAAGCGGGCTATCTGTTCCGGGAAATATTGCCGTTACTGGTTTTGATAATATTCCCCGGCCAGTGAATGAGATCGGGCTCACGACAATCTCGCAGGACCCGGTTAAAAAAGGTGAAATAGCCGCAGCCCTGTTGCTGGAAGGTAAAACCAATATTCACCACGACCTGGAGTTTAGGTTAATTATACGTGGTTCTACCTGATATCTGGCGGGGCCATGAGGACGCAATGACCGATGTTGGCGGAATACTGCTCGCCTTTGCCGGGGCGTAACCGCGCATCTTTTTGTTTCAAAGGACAACGCTATGTCAGGCTTAACGCTAAAAAACGTCAAAAAATACTATGGCAAAACAGCCGTGATCCCCGATTTAACTCTGGAGATCCGTTCCGGTGAGTTTCTGGTTCTGGTAGGGCCGTCGGGCTGTGGTAAATCAACATTGCTGCGCCTGATTGCCGGGCTGGATGGGCTGAGCGACGGGACCATCCACATTGAGGACACTGACGTGACGGAGTTGCCCGCCGGAAAGCGCGGTCTGTCGATGGTATTTCAATCCTACGCGCTTTATCCGCACATGACCGTCAGGCTGAATCTGGCGTTTGGTCTGAAGAATATCCGAACGCCACCGGCTGAAATCGCCCGACGCATCAGCGAAGCGGCTCTGATCCTGCGGCTGGACGAGATGCTCGACCGGTTGCCGCAAAATCTTTCCGGCGGGCAGCGTCAGCGCGTCGCCATCGGGCGCTCTATCGTTCAGCAGCCGAAAGTATTTTTGTTTGATGAACCGCTGTCGAATCTCGATGCCGCGCTGCGCGTTCAGATGCGTCAGGAAATCAGTCAGCTGCATGCACGCCTGAAAAACACCATGATTTACGTGACCCACGATCAGGTCGAGGCCATGACGCTGGCGGACCGGATTGTGGTGCTTAATCAGGGTAATATTGAGCAGATTGGTTCGCCGGTTGAACTCTACAACTGTCCGGCCAGTTTGTTTGTTGCCGGTTTTATCGGTACGCCGAAAATCAATGTGATCCCCGCGCAGGTGACTGGCCGCCAGTTGTGTATTGACGGGCAGCCGATGTTTCCTCTGGGCAATAAATTCCCCGCGGCGCAGGATGGACAAACCGTGTCGCTGGCGATCCGCCCTGAGCTGTTGCGCCTGAATGAAGCGACGGAACACGCATTTGACGTTTTAGTCGATTTCACTGAATTACAGGGCGATTCTACGCTGGTATACGCGCGTTTCGGCGAGCACATCCTGAAAATGAAATCGTCAAAACAGCTCTCTTTTGCTAAAAACACGCCGCTCAGTTTTGGATTTAATGCCGCCAGTATTTTACTGTTTGATGCAGCGGGCAGACGGATCCCATCTGAAGCTGTGTAAAACAAAAAGGCACCTTTCGGTGCCTTTCGACGAACATCAAATCCAATCAGGCATTTTTTCTCAGTTGCGCTTTGTGTTTGTTCTCGCTGAGCATGGTCAGTAAAAGCAACACAACGGCCAGCACACAACCGGCAATCATCACGATAAACCCGCCGTCCCAGCCAAAGTAATCCACGGTATAGCCGACAATGGCGCTGGCCGCGACCGAGCCGCCCAGATAACCAAACAGCCCGGTAAATCCTGCCGCGGTTCCGGCCGCTTTCTTCGGTGCCAGTTCCAGTGCATGTAAACCTATCAGCATCACAGGCCCGTAAATCAGGAAGCCGATGGTGATCATACAGGCCATATCAATGCCCGGATTGCCGACCGGATTCAGCCAGTAAACGACGGTGGCGATAGTCACCAGCACCATGAAGAACACACCGGTCGCGCCGCGGTTGCCTTTAAACACTTTGTCCGACATCCAGCCGCACAGCAGCGTGCCGGGGATCCCTGCGTATTCATAAAGGAAATACGCCCACGAGGATTTATCCAGAGCAAAATGCTTCACTTCTTTCAGGTAAGTCGGTGACCAGTCCAGGATCCCGTAGCGCAGCAGATAAACAAAAACGTTAGCCAGCGCGATATACCACAGCAATTTGTTCGGCAAAATGTACTGCATGAAAATCTGTTTCGCCGTCAGTTCCTGTTCGGCTGACTCTTTCACATAGTCCGGCGGGTAATCGTTTTTGTATTCTTCAATCGGTGGCAGGCCGCAGGATTGCGGCGTATCGCGCATGGTCATGAAGGCAAATACCGCCAGCAGGATCGCGCCGAAGGCTGGCATATATAGCGCCGCATGCCAGTCGTTAAACCACGCCATGCCCAGCAGGAACAGCAGCGGAGGAATACCGCCACCGACGTTATGCGCACAGTTCCATACCGACACCACGCCGCCGCGTTCTTTCTGCGACCACCAGTGAACCATGGTGCGACCGCACGGCGGCCAGCCCATTCCCTGGAACCAGCCGCAGAGGAACAGCAACACAAACATGATGGCAATGCTCGATGTTGCCCACGGCACGAAGCCCATAAACAACATCACTGCAGCAGCCAGAATTAAACCCGCGGGCAGGAAAACACGCGGATTCGAGCGGTCAGACACCGACCCCATAATGAATTTTGATATGCCGTAAGCAATGGAAATCCCGGACAGCGCAAACCCGAGGTCTCCACGGGAAAAGCCCTGATCAATCAGATAAGGCATGGCCAGTCCGAAATTTTTGCGCACCAGATAGTAGGCCGCATAACCGAAGAATATCCCCATAAAGATTTGCCAGCGGAGACGGCGGTAGAGCGGATCGACGTGGGCCTCATCAACAGGAGCTTTGTGGGGCGCGGGTTTAAAGATACTGAGCATAAATGCCTCCGATGGCATAAATCAGGTGGGACTCATCGTGAGCCACGAACGAAATGGCGAAGCCGGTGTGTTCCAAAACGAACATCATTTTAGCTATTCGCGCACAAACGAACTGTGATTTATGACGGAAATGTTACATTTTTATTACAGCGGAGGCGGGGTTTGTGAGATTGAGTAACAGCATAAGACAAAAAGGCGGAGCCTGAGCCCCGCCTGATATTTTCAATACCTCTGAATTTATTGAATTTTCAGGGTGTTGATAATGGTTTCTGCATCGGTCTGCGCCTGCTGCTGATTATCCGCTGGCAGGGTGATT
>Ga0308164_10000580_pt1 | contig 56021 bp, 49 predicted proteins | sample PhyTR2_FD_201031 | JGI IMG/M metagenome (GOLD analysis project Ga0308164, IMG submission 201031) | Phyllosphere microbial communities from UC Gill Tract Community Farm, Albany, California, United States - DLSLT.R2 | ecosystem: Host-associated > Plants > Phyllosphere > Unclassified | place: USA... | reverse complement strand
TACGTATTCAGGTCTTCTATAAGATATAATACGTAAGTTCCTCACCCACACGCCTCATCGCAGAGCAGCCGCCCATGGCAGAGTCAGTTCAAAAACCGGTAGAACAGCAGGATTCGTTCTTCATCCTTGGCCAAACCAGCAACGGCAGGGCGTTTCGTCCCAGCGACTGGGCCGAGCGCCTGTGCGGCGTGATGGCCTGCTTCAAGCCGCCCGGCATCGGTGGCGGACGCGACTCCCACCTGCAGTTCTCGCCGTATGTCACGCCTACCGTGGTCAATGGCGTCAAGTCCGTCGTCGTCAACGGCAAACTGCGCGACCTCGAACCGATGGCGTATCACTTCGTGATCTCGTTCGCCAAGGATAACGACCTGCAGGTGGTCGATGCCTGCCTGGTGCCAGAGAAGAAGTAACGCCTGACAAACCGGTAGAGGTGAATCCGTCATTCAGGCGTAGGCCGGAATCCAATTGGCACGCGGCCCGTTAGCTGGCGACAGGCCAACACATCTCGCAGAAATTGGATTCCCGCCTGCGCGGGAATGACGGCATATTTAAGTTCTTCCTCAGTAAAAAAACGCGGTAGCAGCTAGCCGGTTTCGCGGGCCAGGGCGTATGCTGTGTGCTTCCGTTTTTACGCGAGACACCATGAACGCCAGCCGTCTGAAACACCTTGCCGCCGCCAGCATGCTGCTGTGCGGCCTGTCCTTTATGGCCACCGGCACTGCCTGGACAGCGCCCGCTCTTCCCGCCGGCGTGGTCAAGGGCGCTGCCGTCGAAGGTATTACCGAGTACCGGCTGCCCAACGGCCTCAAGGTGCTTCTGTTCCCCGATTCGTCCAAACCCACCGTCACCGTCAACGTCACGTACCTGGTCGGCTCGCGCCACGAAAACTACGGCGAGACCGGCATGGCCCACCTGCTCGAGCACATGATGTTCAAGGGCTCGCCCAAAAACCGCAGCATCCCGCAGCAATTTGCCAGCCGTGGCATGGACTTCAACGGCACCACGTCCTACGACCGCACCAACTACTACGAAGTGTTCCAGGCCAGCCCGGACAATCTGAAATGGGCGCTCGACATGGAAGCGGACCGCATGGTCCATTCGTTCATCGCCCGCAAGGACCTCGATTCGGAAATGACGGTCGTGCGCAACGAGTACGAGAGCGGCGAAAACAGCCCGTTCTCGGTCATGCTCAAGCGGATGGAGAGCGTGGCTTACGACTGGCACAGCTACGGCCGTTCCACGATCGGCAACCGCAGCGACATCGAGAACGTGCGCATCGAAAACCTGCAGGCGTTCTACCGCACCTACTACCAGCCTGACAACGCGGTGCTGCTGGTGGCCGGCAAATTCGATCCGGCGCAAACGCTGGCGTGGATCACCAAATCGTTTGGCGCCATCCCCAAGCCCAAGCGCGTCCTGCCCCCGTTCTGGACGGTGGAACCGACCCAGGACGGCGAACGCAGTTTTGTCGTGCGCCGCAAGGGCGATATGCAGATCGTCATGCTCGGTTATAAAGTTCCGTCGGCGCTGCACCCCGATGCCGAGGCGCTGGGCGTGATGTCCGACATCCTGGGCGACACGCCCACCGGCCGCCTGCACAAGGCGCTGGTGGAAACCGGCAAGGCCGCCGAAGTATTCGCGTTCGGCCAGACCGGCTATGCGCCCGGCCTGGAACTGATTGGCGCCGTGGTGAAGGCGGGCGAGCCGATCGAACCGGTGCGCGCAGCGCTGACCGAGGTGGTGGAAGGCTTTGCCGCCACGCCGCCCACGGCCGAGGAAATGGAGCGCGTGCGGCGCAACTACAGCAACCGGGTGGAAAAATCGCTCAACGATCCGCAGCAGGTGGGCGTGACGCTGTCGGAAGAAATCGCACTCGGCGACTGGCGTTTGCTATTCCAAGGCCGCGACAAGCTGCCGGCCATCACGGCCGAGCAGGTTGCCGCCGCCGCCGGCCGCTACCTGAAACGCGACAACCGCGTGACGGGCACTTTCATTCCCGACGATGCACCGCAGCGCGCCGAAATCCCCGCCGCGCCACCGGTGGCCGAGGTGATGAAAGACTTCAAGGGCAAGGACAGCGTGCTGACGTCCGAGGTGTTCGATCCAAGCCAGGACAACATCAACGCCCGCACCGAGATCAAGACCATCGGCGGCCTGCAAGTGGCGCTGCTGCCCAAGAAGAACCGGGGCGAGGCCGTGTCGGTGGATTTGCAGCTGCACTGGGGCGACGAAAAGAACTTGCACAACCAGCAGATGGTGGCCGCGTTTGCGGACGAAATGCTGATGCGCGGCACGTCCAAATACACGCGCGAACAGTTGGCCGACGCTTTCTCCAGACTGAAAATGTCGGGCGGCGTGTACACGTTCGATACCACGGGCCCCAACCTGGACGCCGCGCTGCGCCTGCAGGCGCATGTGCTGCGCGAAGCGAACTTCCCGCAGGCAGAGTTCGAGCAGCTGCGCCAGCAATGGCTGGTGGGGATCGAATCGTCGCGCAACGAACCCGAGTCGCTGGCCCACAACGCCATCGACCAGTACTTCGACACGCACCCCAAGGGCGACTTCCGCGCCGCGCTGACGGTAGACGAGCAACTGGCGGCAATCAAGGCGCTCAAGCGCGAAGACGTGATCGCGTTTCACCGCGATTACTACGGTGCCAGCCACGGCGAGCTGGCCATCGTGGGCGACTTCGACAAGGCGGCAATTGCCGCAACCATCGCGGAAAGCTATACGGGCTGGGACAGCAAGGTCGCCTACGCGCCGTTGAAAGATAGCCCGGTGGACAAGCCGGCCGTGCGCCAGGTGATCGATGCGCCGGAAAAGGAAAACGGCATGTTTGCCGCGCGCCTGAACCTGGACCTGAACGTCAACGATCCCGCGTACCCGGCGCTGGACCTGGCCAACTACATTTTCGGCGGTGGCAGTTTGAAGTCGCGGCTGATGGACCGCATCCGCCAGAAGGATGGCCTGTCCTACGGCGGCGGGGCGGCAATCCACGGTGGCGATATCGACCGCGCGGGCAGGTTCTCGATCCAGGCCATTGCCGCGCCGCAAAATCTTAAAAAGCTGGAAGCAGCGATCCGCGAGGAGCTCGAGCGCGCCGTCAAGCAGGGCTTCACCAGGGAAGAGCTGGCGCAGGCCAAATCGGGCCTGCTGCAACAGCGCTTGCAAAACCGGTCGCAGGACAGCGTGGTGGCGGGCGGCTGGACGCGTAACCTGTACCTGAAGCAGACCTACAGCTGGAGCAAGGCGTACGAGGAGAAATTGAGTGCCTTGACGCTGGAGCAGGTCAATGCAGCGTTTCGCAAGGCGGTGGATCCGGCCAAGTTGACGGTGGTGCTGGTGGGGGATGCGAAGAAGGCGAAGTAGCTCAAACATTGGATCCCCGCCTGCGCGGGGATGACGACTTAACTGCCGCAGGCTTAAGCTCCGTCATTCCCGCGCAGGCGGGAATCCAATCAAATCCTGTGTCAAGGTGGCGGGCTGTCCGCCACGTGCACGTGCCGCTTGTCCAGGCTAACCTCTTGCGGTCCCGGCGCATCGAGCACCGGCCGCAGGCGCGGCAGCGAATCGGGATAATTGGCCGCCACGAAGGCAATCATCGCCTCGCGAATCTCGCACCGCAAATCGAATGCCGTGCCGGAATCCACGGCACTGACCAGCAACCGCAACTGCATCCCCTTTTCATTCGCATCGGTCACGTGCAGCACGCACACACGCTGGTCCCAGCGCGCCGAGGCGTGGGTCACGCGCTCGAACTCCGTCCTCACCTTTTGCACCGGCACGCTGAAGTCGAGCCACAGGAACACCGTGCCCAGGATGCTGGCCGACGTGTGGGTCCAGTTCTCGAAAGGGTTTTCGATAAACCACTGCAGCGGCACGATCATGCGCCGTTCGTCCCAGATGCGCACCACCACGTAAGTGCCGGTGATTCGCTCCACGCGGCCCCATTCACCCTTGACGATCAACACGTCGTCGATGCGGATCGGCTGCGAGAACGCAATCTGCAAACCAGCGATGAAGTTGCCCAGTACCGGCTTGGCAGCGATACCGGCCACCAGGCCCGCCACACCGGCCGAGGCCAGCAGGCTGGCGCCGAACTGGCGCGCGCCCGGCAGCGTGAGTAGCATGAAACCGAGACCGAGCAGAATGATGATGGCGTTGGCGCTGCGCGTGAGCACCGACGTTTGCGTGAGCACGCGGCGCGCGCGCAGGTTGTCGGTGACGTTGACGGGGTTGAGGTCGGAGATGGTCTTGTTGACCGAATTGACGCAGGCAATCGCCAGCCACGTCAAACAGATAATCAGCAGTACGCTGTCGATGCGCGAGAACGACGCCAGGAACGGCGTGGTCTCGGGGGCGCCGGTAAGCACTAGGCGCCACGCGAACAGCACTGCCGCAATCTGGCTCGGGCGATACGCATATTTGACGGCATTGGTGGTGTAAGGGCGGTTGCGCGCCACGCGCTTGAGCAGCTCGATGCCGGCGCGGTGCAGCGCCAGGGCAATGATGGTGAAGATGACGGCGGTGATCGCCACGGCTGCTGCGGCGCGCCAGGGACCCTGCTGTAAATCACTGAAGTATTCTATTTCCATGAGCGGGATTCTAATAAAACGTTAAATATTGCGTCGCACAATTTAGCCGCATGCGTGCGCTAACGAACAAATGCATTCCCGTCAATAATGAAACAATAGGCGGGCTGAGGTCGATTGTACGCATCCACCCGAAGATGCAGCGATTTGCTTGTACTCTGCAATCTCCTGAGAGGAATACTTCATGTTGTCACGCTCCGTAAAACTATCCTTACGCTTCATATTGCCCCTGGCAATACTGTTGTGCCTGTTTGCCTACATCGTTGTGCCATTGATGGACAAGCTCACGCTGCGCTGGTCGCTGCGCGATCTCGACAACCGCTCGCAATTGCTGGCCACCACGCTGCAAGTGCCGCTGCGCGAGGACGTGCTGCTCAACGACAGCGCCCACATCAAGCGCCTGTTCGACGGCGCCATCGAAGACGAGCGGCTGTTCGCGCTGGGCTTCTGCGATGCGTCGGGCAAGCTGCTGTACAAAACCTATACGTATCCGCAATCGCTGGGCTGCTGGAATGCGCCCGCCGACGGCACCGCGCGCAAGTCGCTGGTGCAGCTGCCGCGCGGCCCGGTGCACGTGGCTGAAACGCCGATCATGGATGCCGGCTCCGAGCTCGGTCGCCTGATCCTGGTGCACGACATGAGCTTTATCGAACGGCGCAGCGCCGAGACCAAGAAATACGTGCTGGGCTTCTTTGCGCTGCTGGCCGTGGCGATTGCCTTCCTCACGCTGCTGGTCTCGCACCTGAGCTGGCGCGGCTGGCTGGCCAGCCTGAATGACGTCCTGCGCGGCCACCTGCTGCTCTCGCGTGACAACGCCAAGCCCGATCCCGATGCACCGGCGCCACCGCCCGAGATGGAGCCGCTGATCGGCGAGTTGCGCAGCCTGCTCGAGGAATACCACCAGGAGCGCCAGCACAGCGACGGCAGCAGCTCGGTGGGCAATGGCTCCGACTGGGCGCCGGAAAAACTCAAGGCCCTGCTGCAGCAGGATCTGGCTGGCGACCAGGTGCTGGTGGTCTCCAACCGCGAACCGTACATCCACGAAAAAGCGGCCGACGGCACGGTCAAGGTACGTCGTCCCGCATCCGGTCTGGTCACCGCCGTGGAAGCGGTGATGCGCGCGTGCTCCGGTACCTGGATCGCCCACGGCGCCGGCAGCGCCGACCGCGAAACCGTGGACAAGAACGACCACGTGCCGGTGCCGCCGAAAAATCCGAGTTACACGCTGCGCCGCGTATGGCTGACGGAAGAAGAAGAGAAGGGCTACTACTACGGCTTTGCCAACGAGGGCCTGTGGCCGCTGTGTCACATCGCCCACGTGCGCCCCGTGTTCCGCTCGTCGGACTGGGAAGAATACGTCAAGGTCAACCGCCGCTTTGCCGACGCCGTGATCAAGGAAGCGCGCACCGACAACCCGGTAGTGCTGGTCCAGGATTATCACTTCGCGCTGTTGCCGCGCATGGTGCGCGAAGCGCTGCCGAAAGCGACCATCATCACGTTCTGGCACATCCCATGGCCCAACTCGGAATCGTTCGGCATTTGCCCGTGGCGCGAAGAGATCTTGGAAGGCATGTTGGGCAGCACCATCCTCGGCTTCCACACGCCGTTCCACCGCAAGAACTTCCTCGACACAGTGGACCGCTACCTGGAAACCCGTATCGAGCCGGAAGCATCCACCATCTCGTATGGCAATGAGCTGACGCAGGTGGAAGACTACCCGATCTCGATCGCCTGGCCCGACTACCCCGATACGCAACCGGTGGAAGTGTGCCGCACCGAGATACGCCAGATCCTGGGCGTGCCGGAAGACCACCTGCTGGCGTTCGGCGTCGATCGCCTCGATTACACCAAGGGTATCCTGGAGCGCTTCCAGGCCGTGGACCGCATGCTGGAAATGCATCCATCGATGATCGGCAAATTCAGCTTCGTGCAGATCGCCGCACCAAGCCGCTCCGATCTCGAGGAGTACATGAACTTCGAGCAGCGGGTGCGCAAGCTAGCCGACCGCGTCAACGACCGCTATGGCAAGGACGGCTACCTGCCGATCATCCTGAAGATCGAGCATCACGATCAGAATGAACTGCAGCGCTATTTCCGCGCCAGCGAAGTGTGCATGGTGACCAGTCTGCACGACGGCATGAACCTGGTGGCCAAGGAATTCATCGCTGCCCGCGACGACGAACGTGGCGCGCTGGTGCTGTCGCAGTTCACTGGCGCTGCGCGCGAGCTGCACGAAGCGCTGATCATCAACCCTTACCACATCGAGCAGGGCGCCGATGCGCTGTACCGCGGCCTGACCATGCCGGCGGTGGAGCAGCGTGAACGGATGCGCAGCATGCGCGACCGCGTGCGCCGCTTCAACGTGTATCGCTGGGCGGGCCATATGCTGCTCGACGCGGCACGCCTGCGCAAGCGCGAAAAAGTGATGCAGAAAATCCGCGCGCACAGCCGCACCAATCTGCGCCGGGTGGGTTGAGCATGACGGAAATTGTAGACTTCAACCTGGCCGACTGGCTCGATGGCGCGGTGTTCCTCGATTTCGACGGCACGCTGGTGGACCTGGCGGCCACGCCCGACGCGGTGGTGGTGGCGCCGGGACTGGTACAGGTACTGGCCAGCCTGACTGACCGTTTGCAGGGCCGGCTGGCCATCGTCAGCGGCCGCCCGATAGCCCAGATCGACGCCATGCTGGCGCCACTCAAATTGCCGGTGGCTGGCGTGCACGGCGCCGAGCGGCGCGACTACAACGGCCAGCTGCATATCGCCACCGCGCCGTCGCTGCAAGGCGCGCTGCTCATCCTGCGCGCACTGGTGATGGCGCACGACGGCCTGCTGCTGGAAGAAAAACGCGGCGCGCTGGCGCTGCATTACCGCCTGGCGCCGGGCCTGCGCCCGCAGTGCGAGGCGGCGATGGCGGCGGCGCTGGCTGCTGCGCCGGGCACGGTGCTCCTGCATGGCAAAATGGTGCTGGAGCTCAAACCTGCCGCCACCAACAAGGGCAGCGCGGTGGCCGAGTTTTTGCAGGAAGCGCCGTTCAAGGGCTATACACCGGTGTTCGTCGGCGACGACACCACCGACGAAGCAGGCATCGCCTATGCCCAGCAGCTGGGCGGCATCGGCGTGAAAATCGGCGCGGGTCCGAGCGCGGCGCAAGCGCGCCTGGTCTCGCCGCAGGCGCTGCACGCGCAACTGGCGCGGGCATCCCAAACCTACCTACCAGGAGACACACCATGACCACCACGACCGGCACACCCGGCATTCCCGTAGCACCCGCCACTGCGGGGCCGGCCAATGAGCCGGTCACACCCGAAGCATCGCTCAACTGCGGCGTGATCGGCAACTGCTCGTACAACGCGCTGGTGGACAAGAGCGGCAACATCGTCTGGAGCTGCCTGCCGCGCTTTGACGGCGACCCGGTGTTCAACGCCTTGCTTGATAATTCCGACCACGGCAGCGTGTGGAGCATCGAGCTGGAAAACTGCGTAAAGACCGAACAGTTTTACGACCCGAATACCGCCGTGCTGCGCACCCGCCTCACCGATGCCGACAACCACGGCATCGAAATCACCGACTTCGCGCCGCGCTTCCTGAGCCGCGACCGCATGTTCCGGCCCCTGATGCTGATCCGCCGCATCCGCATGCTCAACAGCGCGGTGCGCATCCGCGTGCGCGTGCGTCCGCGTTTCGACTGGGGTCGCATCACGCCGCAGATCACGCGCGGCAGCCACCATATCCGCTACGTAGGTCCGGAGCAGACGCTGCGCCTCAATACCGACGCGTCGCTCAGTCACCTGCTGTCGGAATCCTGGTTCCTGATCAATAAATCGCTCAACTTCACGCTGGGGCCGGACGAAACACTGAACGAAGGCATCGAGGATATCTGCCGCAGGTTTGAAAAAGAGACCATCAACTACTGGCGCAACTGGAGCCGCCGGCTGGCGCTGCCGTACGAGTACCAGGACGTGGTGATCCGCGCCGCCATCACGCTCAAGATGTCGCTGTACGAGGACACCGGCGCCATCATCGCCGCCATGACCACCAGCATTCCCGAGGCGCCGGGCAGTGAACGCAACTGGGACTACCGCTTCTGCTGGCTGCGCGACGCGTTCTTCGTGGTGCGTGCCTTGAACAGCCTGTCCGAAGTGGGCACGATGGAAGAATACCTGCGCTGGCTGTCCAATATCGTGGCCAGTTCCAAGGGCGGCCATATCCAGCCTTTGTACGGCATCGGCCTGGAAGAGCATTTGCCGGAATCGACGCTCGATCACCTGCCCGGCTATCGCGGCCACAAGCCGGTACGGGTGGGTAACCAGGCGCAGGAACACTTCCAGCACGACGTGTACGGCAACGTGGTGCTGGGCGCGGCGCAGGCCTTCCTCGACCACCGCCTGCTCAACCGCGCCGGCGTGGCGGAATTCGCCATGCTCGAAGCGGTGGGCGAGCAGGCGTTCCGCGTGCACGACCAGCCCGACGCCGGCATGTGGGAGCTGCGCACCCGCGCCCGCGTGCACACGTCGTCCATGCTCATGAGCTGGGCCGCGTGCGACCGCCTGTCGAAAATCGCCCACGTGCTGGAATTGCCGGAACGCGCCGCGTACTGGCAGGGCCGCGCCGACCAGATCCGCGAACCGCTGCTGCGCGACTCGTGGAGCGAGGAGCGCCAGGCATTTGTCGAAAGCCTGGGCGGCCGCGATCTCGACGCCAGCGTCCTCTTGATGGCGGAAGTGAATTTCATCGATCCGATGGATCCGCGCTTCATCAAGACCGTGGAAGCGCTGGAAAAAACCCTGTGCGACGGCCCGTACATGCGCCGCTACGAAGCGCCCGACGATTTTGGCAAGCCGGAAACCGCGTTCAACATCTGCACGTTCTGGCGCATCGATGCGCTGGCGCGCATCGGCCGCAAGGACGAAGCGCGCGAGATCTTCGAGACCATGCTCAAGGCGCGCAACCACCTCGGGCTGCTGTCGGAAGACACGCACCCGGTCACCGGCGAAATGTGGGGTAACTTCCCGCAGACGTACTCGATGGTGGGGTTGATCAATTGCGCGATGCGCCTGTCTGCTCCCTGGGATAGCGTGATCTAGGTCGGCGTTTTATCGATAAGTCGGCACGATCTCGTTTTATGTACTATCATTAGTTACATGAGACGAGACAGCAAACTATCTTCCATCCTGCACGTGCTGCTGCACATGGCGCATGCCGACCGGCCGTTCACTTCCGAGGAGTTATCGAGCTTCCTCGATACCAACCCGGTGCTGGTGCGGCGCGTGCTGGCCGGCCTGCGCGAGCGTGGCTATGTCGGTTCCGGCAAGGGCCATGGCGGCGGCTGGGTCATCACCTGCGATTTGCATGCGGTCACCCTGCGCGACATCTATGAAGCCGTGGGGTCGCCCACCGTGTTCGCCATGGGCAATCGCACCGAGCAGCCGCAATGCCTGGTGGAGCGTGCCGTCAACGACGCCCTGGCCAGCGCCTTCGATGAAGCGGAAGCCTTGCTGATCGAGCGTTTCAAGGACGTGACGCTGGCCGATCTGTCGGCCCGCTTCAATCGCGAATATGCCCATCACCAGGGGAATCTCCATGACCATCCAAAACCTGTCGACTGAGTTCGACGTCATCGTCGTGGGCGGCAGTTATGCCGGCCTTTCTGCCGCCACTCAGCTGGCCCGCGCACGGCGCCGCGTGCTGGTGATCGATGCCGGCCAGCGCCGCAACCGCTACGCACAGCACTCGCACGGCTTCCTGGGCCAGGACGGCCGCGAGGCGGCGGCAATTGCGACCGAGGGCAGGGCGCAGCTTTTAAAATATCCCACCGTGCAGTGGCTGGAGGGCAGCGCCGGACAGGCCACGAAGTTGGACCAGGGCTTTCGGATCACCCTGACCGATGGCCGGGGCTTGGATGCGCAGGCGCTGGTGCTGGCCACGGGCGTGGTCGATGAACTGCCGGCGCTGCCCGGCCTGGCCGAGCGCTGGGGTACCAGCGTGTTCCACTGCCCGTATTGCCACGGCTACGAATTGATGGAAGGGCGCATCGGCGTCATGGCGGTGGGGCCGCTGTCGATGCACCACGCCATGATGCTGCCGGACTGGGGCCAGGTCACGCTGTTCCTGAATAATGCGTTCGAGCCGGACGAAGAGCAGTTCGCAGCGCTGGCCGCGCGCGGCGTGACCATCGAGCGCACGGCCGTCAAACGCATCGCCGGCCACGCCACGGTGGAACTGGGGGACGGGCGGGCGCTGGACATGGCAGGATTGTTTGTGGTGAGCCGCACCCACAGCGGCAGCCCGCTGGCCGAACAGCTGGGGTGCGAATTCGAGCAGGGTCCCACCGGCACGTTCGTGCGCACCGATGCCACCAAGGCCACCAGCGTGACCGGCGTGTTCGCCTGCGGCGACTCCGCGCGTGCGGCGGGCAACGTGGCGCTGGCAGTGGCCGACGGCGCCATGGCCGGCGTGGGTGCGCACCGGTTGACCATCTTCGGCGCGCAGGCGGCCTAGCTTTACCTGCGCTGCTGGAGCGCCTTGAGCGCGGCCAGCAGCGCGTTGAAATCCGCGCCCGGGTCGGGCAGCGGCCGGTCGTCGCGCCACCAGTAATTGACCATCATGTTGAGCATCCCGCGCGACTGCACGTGGTGCCACCAGCGCGTGGGGATGAACAGTGCATCGCCCGGTTCCAGGTCGGCTACCAGCGCCGACGCCTGCGCGGCGCGAAAGCGCGGCTGCGCGGCAAAGTCAGGCTGCTCGAAATTCACCAGGCTGATCGGCGTGGGCGTGGGCGCGAAATCGAGCGGTCCCAGATACAGATTGCCCACCTGTTCGGGCGGGAACAGGGTAAAGCGCCGCGCACCAGCCACCACGCACGCGAGGTTGTACGATTGGTCGAAATGCGCGGGGGTGGTGATGGTATTGCCCAGCCACAGGCGTGGCCGCGTGGTGGCGGGCAGGCCGGGGGCGCTATTCCGCGCGCCAAAGCCGGGCAGGCAATCGTCGATCAGGGCGCTCTGGATCGCCACCGACGGCGGCGCGTCGAACTGCGAATAGCGCGCCAGCTGCTCAACCACCTGCGCCACCGTCACCTGGTTGCGCACGAAATTGAAACGGGTGAGTCCCGGCTGGTAAAACAGCCGTCCCCGTTCGGCAGGAGGCAGCAGCACCGCATCCACCTGGCGGCCGCTGGCGAATCCCAGCACATAGTCGCACAGCGCCTCGGGCGAACGCCGCGCCGCCTGCACGGCCGGCCAATGCGCAACAAAACCGCGCAAGACGGCCGGCCGATAATTGCCGGCGATATCGTCCAAAAAACGCGACGGCGCCACGCCGCGATATTCAATCACTTTATTCATACCCAAATATAACATCGGGGTCAGTGCCGACATTCGGACACAAACCCAGCCGTAGCAGCTGCTACAGCCAAGTTCGTGTCTGAATGTCGGCACTGACCCCGAAGTGGGGGGTTAGTATTTGAAGCGCAGGCCGGCGTAGTACTGGGCGCCGTTGGCGTAGAACCGTGCCGGTTGATCCTTGTTGAAGATGTAGTTCTTCAGGATCGGGTTGTTCAGGTTCTGGCCGCTGATGGTCAGCACCAGGTTCTTGTTGATGTTGTAGTTGAACGAAGCTGACAGGGTGCCGGTATCGTCCTGGTACAACGGCGTGCCGCGATCCTGCGCTGCCAGGAACGACGAACGCCAGGCGTAGCCGATGCGGGCGTTAAAGGTGTCGTTCTCGAAGAACAGGCCCGCGTTGGCGGTCTGTTTCGATGCGCCCAGCATGTCGCACGGATTGCCCGAGGTGGACGTCTGCATCGCCGGGCAGGCGCCGAAGTCCAGCTTCGAGTTGGCGAACGTGGCGTTGGCGTCGAAACCGAAGCCCATGCCCATCGGGATCTGCGCTGCCAGCTCCAGGCCTTTTACCTGCGCGCCGACGTTGATCGGCGACGTGATGGTGTAATCGGCGAAGACGGCGCGGCCCTGTTCCTGCGAGGCGCGGGTGTCGATGAAGTTGCCCACGCTGGTCCCGTAGCCCACGTAGTCTTTCAGGTCCATGAAGAACACGCCGGCCGACAGCAGCGCGCGCGGTGCGAAGTACCATTGCAGGCTGGCGTCGAGGTTGTTCGACTTGACCGGTTTGAGCGCCGCGTTGCCGCCGTTGCCGGTGTGGGTTTCGTCGGTCAGGATCACGGCGCCGCCCAGGGCGCCGTAGTCGGGACGGGTCATGGTGCGCGAGATGCCCACGCGCGCCACCAGGTCGGAGCGCAGGTCGAACTTCAGGTTCAGGCTAGGCAGCGGGATCGTGGTGTTGTTCTCGATCGCGGTCTGCTTGACGAAGCCGCCCCACGGATACGCTGGCAGCGTTTCGCCGGCCGGTTGATTCGGCAGGATCTGGTAGCCTTTCGACGTGCCTTCGGTGCGTACCAGGCGCAGGCCCACGTTGCCGCTCCAGCCTTCGCCTTCCAGTTCGCCCTGCACGTAGAACGCCTTGGTATTCTCCTTGATGTCGAACATGTCCTGGTAGTAGGTGCGGCTCGGATCGCGGTTCGAATGCAGGTTGGCCCAGGCATTCAGAATCGCCGGATCGAGTACCCACACGCCTTTCGGGAAATCGCCGCCAAGGTCGTTGCCGAAGTTGCCGGGGTAGGTGGTGCCGTTCCACGCCGGGTTGGTGGAGGTGCCGCCCACGTCGGTGTTCGACCAGTTAGGACCCTGGGCGATTTCGAAATTGCTGCGCGTGTGGTGGGTGCCGCGCACGCCGAACTTCAGTTCGCGCAGCGGGCCGCTGTCCAGGCTGAAGGCGGCGTCGATCTGGCCGTAGGTTTCCTTGTCGTCGGTGGTCGCCGGCGACACGCCGAAGACCCAGTCCAGCGGCGTGCCGGTGAAATTGGCGGTATTAATGTTCGGGAACTTGACGGTGGCCGGGCCACCCAGGCCGTTCAACTGGTAGCTGGCGCCGGAATTGTTGACGTCACCTTCGAACACACCCTGGCTCGGGGTTTCGCCCTGGCCGCGCGTGGTGCCGATCTTACCGGTCAGTACCAGGTTGTTCGATACGCGCCATTTGCCGTCCAGGTCCAGGAACTCGGATTTTGCAAATGCGCCTTCGCGCACGATGTTATCGACGATACCGTAGCGTAGCGGCGCCGCAGCCGTGCCCTTGTTGGTGAACGAGGCGGAGACCAGCGTGCCGTTGCGGATCACGTAGCCGGCATCGGGCGCCACGCCGGCGCCCAGCATGCCCGAGCCGTTCATGTCGGTCATGTAGTTGGCGTTGTAGTTCGACGCATCCATCTTGGAGCGGAAGTAGGTCGCCTCGATGCCGACGTCGCGGCTCGGCTTGAACTGCACCGACACCAGGCCGCCCTTGCGCTTGCGCTCCTGCTGGAACAGCGAGGAACCGATCAGGCGCGGGAACCATACGTTGGCCAGGTCGGGATTGGTGGCCACGGCCGGGTTGGACGGCAGCACCTGGGTCCATTGCAGCAGCTCCTGGCCGTCGCGGCGCAGCGAGCGTTTTTCGGAAAAGCCCTGCAACAGAACCCCGAGCGTGCCTGCTTCATTCTTCCAGTTGACCAGGCCACTGAACTGCGGATCGGTTTTTTCCGGCAGCGTGGCGTACACCGCCTGCACGCTGCCTTCGATCGACAGCGGCTGCTTGAAGTCGAGCGGATGACGGGTGCGGATATCGATCGAACCGCTGGAGCCGCCTTCGATCTGGTCTGCCGTTGGCGCCTTGTACACCACCACCTGGCCCACGATCTCGGATGGCAGCAGCGAGTAGCTGGCCGAACGGCCCACGGCGCCGCCCACCTGGTCCAGCACGAACCAGTCGCCCGACGACACGGCATGGCCGTTGATCAGGGTTTGTGTCAGGCTAGGCGCCGTGCCACGCATCGACACGCGGTCGTTTTCATCGAAGCCGCCCGAACCCGCGCCGGAAGTCGAGATGTTCACACCGGGTACGCGCTGCAGCGAGTCGGCCACGTTCTTGTCGGGCATCTTGCCCACGTCTTCGGCCGTAATCACATCGACGTTGCTCGACGCATTACGCTTGACGGACAACGACTGCTGCAGCGAGCCGCGAATACCGCTCACGATCACCACTTCCGGCTCTTTCTCGGTCGCTGCCTGTTGGGCGCGCACGTCCATCGCGGTACCCAGGGCCAGGATGGCGGCCGCGGTAGCGATAGGCGTGAGTCTGGACATTCTGATTATCTTCGAATTGTGATGCATGTTCTCTCCCGGTAAATGAAGGGCTCCGCCGAGCCGTCTCTGTTGGTTGCGTGGTATTTGTATGCAGACCACTTCTAAAACCAATCCAACGCCAATATACGCGTGTTTGAATACCAGATGACTACCACTTTCGATTTCTTTTGTGATATGTTGTTGAAAGTACACACGGGAGATCACATGAATAGATACCAGTTGAAACGCACCGCAATCACCGCTATAGGGGCCGCCGTGCTGGCGTTGTCCGCGCAGGGCGCCGCCGCCCAATCCCGGGCCACCGAGGTGGTGGGCTATTACCCGGGCTGGAAGTCGGCCACGTACCCGGTCACTGCGGCCAACGTCGATGCCGGCAAGCTGACCATGGCGCTGTATGCGTTCCTCGACCTGTGCTGGGACGGCAAGCATGGCAACCCCGATCCGTCGGTCAACGACGAAGCACCGTGCCAGGATGCCGCTGGTGACGCGCAGTCCGTCAACGGCGCGCTGGTGTTTCGCGATGCCGCCAGCGATGGCGCCAACTTGCAACAGCTGGTGGCGCTCAAGCGCGATCATCCGCAATTCAAGGTCGTGGTGTCGGTGGGCGGGTGGGACTGGTCGAACCGCTTCTCGGACGTTGCCGACTCAAAGGCGGCACGCGCCGGCTTCGTGGCGTCGTCGGTCAAGCTGGTGCGCCGCTTCGGGCTCGATGGCGTCGATATCGACTGGGAGTTCCCGGGCGAGGTGGGCGTGCCGTGCTGGCCGGGCCGGGTATGCGCCCGGCCGGCGGATAAAAACAATTTCGTGCTGCTGGCGCGCGAGCTGCGTGCCGCATTCGATGCGGCGGGCCAGCAGGATGGCAAGCATTACGTGATCACCATTGCCTCCGGCGCCGGCGCCGGCTACGTCAAGGACGACCAGCCGGTCGCCAAGGGGGAGCGCGGCGGCGCCTGGTTGCGCGCGCTGGCGCAAAGCCTGGACTGGATCAACGTCATGACCTACGACTTCCACCTGGTATCGGAGCCGCGCAGCGGCCACCTGGCCGCGCTGCGCGCCGATCCGGCCGACCCGGATACCGCACAAGGCCGCACCGTGCAGGCGGCCGTGGAGCGCTATCTGGCGGCCGGCATCGCGCGCGAACAGCTGGTGATCGGGGTGCCGTTCTATGGCTACGGCTGGAAGGACTGCGCGCCGGGGCCGGACGGCGACGGCCAGTACCAGCCATGCGCCGGCGGCGCCACCGGCGGCGGCATGGGCGGCGTGCTTGGCGGCCATGCGTACGGCTTCAGTCACCTGCTGGCGCAAGGCATGCTCACGCCCGCGTACGAGGGCGGCAAGGGCTACCGGCGCTACTGGAATGCGCAAGCGCAGGCGCCGTACCTGTACCACGCGCAGGACCGTACGTGGATCTCCTACGAAGACCCGCAATCGATAAAAGTGAAAACCGATTACATCAAATCGCAGCGGCTGCGCGGGGCGATGTTCTGGGAATTGAGCGCGGACGGCGGGCACCAGTTGCTGCACACGCTGTCGACCGAGATGCGCAAATAAAAAAAGCCGGCATCAAGCCGGCTTTTCGTTTGTCGCTGCGTGCTTACTGCGCAGCGGCGGCAGCTGGTGCAGCAGCGGCGGCTGCCGGCTTGTTCTGGTACATGATCCAGAAACGTGCCAGGTCGCCACGGCCGTCGTCGCCCTTGATGGTTTCGAGCAGTTTGACCGATTCTTCCTTCTTGCCGGCCAGCGCCATGGCATAACCGAGGCGCAGCTTGGCGTCTTCAGGATTTTTCGATACGCCCTTGGCTACGCCCTGTTTCATCAGGTCGATACCTTTGTCGAACTGGCCCAGGGTGACATAGTTGTACCCGAGGTTGACCAGGCCCACGCCGTCTTTCGACTTTTGCGCGGACGCGATGCCGGAGTCGATGTTTTTCGCATCGTCGGCGGCGCCACGGGTGGCGGTGTCGCGGATTTTCTGGATCGCAGCCTTGTCCTTGCCGGCCGGGATGGTGCCGTTCGGGTATGCCTTGTCCATGGCGATTTTCGCTTCGGTGAAGAAGCCGCCCAGCGAAGCCAGTTCCGCCTGTTCCAGGTAGTCCTCGGTTTCCATCTTGGACGGCGCAGCCACTGCCTTCAGGCGGGCCATGTCGAGATCGAGACGCTGGGCGTAGGTCTTCTTGCCGCGGGTGCGGTTCAGCAGGTCGAACCAGTAGTCTTCGGTAGGGTAGTAGCGCACCAGTTCTTCCACCGCGGTCAGATACAGGTCGGTGTCCTTGAGCTTGATGCCGATATTGCCCAGCAGGTTGAGCGTGTCTTTCGATGGCGCGGTGCCGGCCTTTTTGGAAGCTTCGAGGTCTTTCAGGACTTCGGTCTTGGCGCTGGCGAAATCGTCCTTGAGGAAGTACGAGCGGATAATGAACGGACGCTGTTTGACGGCGTCGCCCGACTCGGTGCTGTAGCGGTTGAACCAGACGATGGCCTTGTCGTAGTCCTTGACGTTGCTGTAGTACATACCGGCCACGGCGTCGATGAAGCGCAGCTTGTTTTCCGGCGTGAGGCGGCCCGAGTCGATCATTCCTTCCAGCGCCTTGATGGTCATGTCGTTGTCGCCGCTGGCCTGGCCCACCTGTGCGCGCATCTGGTTCAGCACGAACGCTTCGTATGGCGTGAGGTTGGGCATGGCCGCCGCGGTGTCGATGCGGGTTTTGACTTCGGCGTAGTTCTTGGCGTCGAGCAGTGGCTTGGTCTGCTCCCCGCTGATCAACTTGAAGATCTCGGGACGTACGGTGTCTTTGGGCGCTTCGGCAGCGGCTTTTTCCTTGTCCTGGGCGTGGACTGCATTCAGGCCCAGCATGGCAGGGGCGGCATTGAGGCCGATGGCGGCCAGGATCAGGCTAATACGAGCGAGACGAATGTGGGACATAGTCAATCCTTCAATCATAGACATTGGTTTTTTTATGGCCGCCAGTCGTAGCGGCCAAACGCCATATTGTTACATAAAACCGGCCGCGCGCCGAATTCAAGCGTGTGCTTCGGGCTGGGCGCGGGCGGCCATCGGGATCAGCTGCGACAGCACGGCCACGGGAATGGCGCACAACATCACCCAGATGAAGAAGTGCTGGTAGCCGAGCGCGATCTGGATATCGCCAGAGAACATCTTGAACAGCACGAAGCCCAGCTGCATGATGCCGGTGGCGAACGCATAGTGCGCGGTCTGGTACTTGCCGGGAGCGACCACCTGCATCATGTACAGGATCAGGCCCACGAAGCCGAAGCCGTAGCCGAACATCTCGGCGCTGAGCGCGGCGCCAATGATGGTGAGATCGGTGGGCTGGAAGTAGGACAGCAGATAGAACGCCACGTTGGGCACATTCACGGCCAGGATCAGCCACAGGATGGCGCGCCGCAAACTGAGCCACGACGTGAAATAGCCACCCGCGATCGACCCGACCAGGAACGCCACCGTGCCCACGGTGCCGTACACGGCGCCCACTTCGCCGGTGGACAAACCGAGGCCGCCCAGTTCGCGCGCCTCGCGCAGGAACAGGGGGCCGATCGACTGTACCTGTGCTTCGCCGGCGCGGAACAGGATGATGAACACGATCGACACCCAGATGCCGGGCTTCTTGAAAAACTCCACGATCACCGCCCACAGCGTGCGGGCGACGGCGGCGGCGTTGGTATCGACCGACACGGCGTTTCTGGCCAGCGGCAGCGCCCAGCTGTTGTAGGCACCCAGCGCGATCATCATCGCGGCCAGGATGCCGAAGCAGATGGTCCACGCGGGCACCACGCCCAGCGTTTTTTCGAAGTGCCCGGCCAGCAGCAGCAGGGCGCCGGTGGTGAAGAACTTGGCGGCATTGAAGAAGGTGCCGGTCCAGCCGGCGTATTGCGCCTGGCCTTTTTCATCGAGGCTGGTGATGTACAGACCGTCGCACGCGATGTCGTGGGTGGCGGCGCAAATGCCCACCAGCGCCAGCATCGCCATGCACGCGGCGAACCAGAACGGCGCCTGCAACGCCAGCGCCACGCCGCCCAGGCACAGGCCGCCGAGGATCTGGAACGTCACCACGATCAGCTTTTTGCTGCTGGCCAGTTCCAGGAAGGGACTCCAGAGGGGCTTGAACACCCAGGCAAAACCGATCATCGCAGTCCAGTGATTGAGCTCGTCGTTGGGCACGCCCATGCTCTTCAACATCTGGTTGGCAACGATGGCTACCGCGAAGAAGGGCAGACCCTGCGCGAGGTACAGGCTGGGGACCCAGAATTTGGGGTTGCGGATATTTTGATGATTGTGCATGTGGTTCCTGGGTAGTCCGCAGCCGTAAATCCGTCATTCCCGCGCAGGCGGGAATCCAATTGCCTGCGTGGCCAGGCGCAAAAACTGGGTTCCCGCCTGCGCGGGAACGACGGGTGGGCGTCAGCGGTCGAACCCCGGCACCGGCGCCACGCCGGTTGCTTCCAGTTCGCCCGCCAGCCACGCGTTCACCGCATCGAGCGCCGGTGCGGCGAAGCCGTACGTGAGCAGCGCAGGCGCGGCGATGTCCAGCGCCTGGTACGGGTTCCACAGCGCCAGGTGCAGATCCGGTCGCCAGGTGTCGCGCGCGTGCTGGCCGTAGCGCAGGCGCGACGTGGAGGCCAGCACCGTGAACCGGCCGTCCTGCGGCAGCGCGTTCCAGTCGAAGGTGTCGGCATCGGCAAACGTCACCAGGTCCACGTCATATAAACGGCGCAGCGACTCGGCCACCTTGGCCGCCGGCACGCCGGCTTCCGATACGCCGTCGCTCACCACGTCCTGGCGCACCACCAGCCGCAGTTTTGCACCTTGCGCCGGGCGCAGCGGGTTGGCGTGCGGCGTGAGCGCGCGGCGCCAGCCTTCGGCCATCACCACGCGGTCGGCCGCTTCTTCCGTGTAGTCGCGCGGCGCGCACGGATAGTCGCGCGTCAATGCGGACAGGCGGTCCAGCCGTTGCCGGACCTCGTCCATCGACAGCGCGCCGGACTCCAGTGCTGCGGCAATCGCGGCCAGGGTTTCTTCCTGGGTTTCCGGGGTACCCAGCGCCATCACCATGTCGGCGCCGGCGGTGAGCGCGCGCACGGCCGCATTGCCCACGCCGTAGCGGCCCGCGATCGCATGCATGTCCATGCCGTCGGTGATGATGATGCCGCGATACTGCCATTCATCGCGCAGCAGGTCGTGCAGGATGCGGCGCGACATGGTGGCCGGATTGTCCGCGTCCAGCGTGGGATACACGATGTGCGCGGTCATCATGGCCGGCGCGGCAGCGGAGGAAATGCGGAACGGCGCCAGCTCCAGCTGTTCCAGTTGCGCCACCGGCTTGTCTACCGTGGGCAGGTCGCGGTGCGAATCGACGTTGGTGTCGCCGTGGCCGGGGAAGTGCTTGACGCAGCAGGCCACGCCTTCGGCGTGGCTGCCGGCCATCCACGCCAGCGCCAGTTCGGCCGCGCGCTGCGGCTCGGCGCCAAACGAGCGCTCGGCGATCACCGGGTTGTACGGGTTGTTGTTCAGGTCCAGCACCGGCGCGAAATTCCAGTTGAAGCCGAGCGCCTTCACGGCGCGCGCCACGGCGGCGCCGGTGCGCTGCGCCAGGTTGGTGTCGCCGGCTGCGCCCAGGCCCATCGCGGCCGGCGGCGCCGGCACCCAGGTGGAGCGCACGACGGCGCCGCCTTCCTGGTCGATGGCGATCAGCGACTCAGGTCCCATCACGGCGCGCAGGTCGGCCGTCAGCTTGGACAGCTGCGCGCTGTCGGTCATATTCCCGCGGAACAGGCACACCGCGCGGATGCCGTTGGTCTTGAGGAAAGCGGCAGTGGCGGCATCGAGCTCCTTGCCGGGAAAGCGGATCATGATCAGCTGGCCGGCGAGTTGTCTGAAATCGGTGTGGGTCATGGCGTGAAAGTTAGTTGGCTCAGTTGGTCTTGGTGACTTTGCTCAGGTGGCGCGGCGCGTCCGGATCCATGCCGCGCGCGGCCGACAACTGCGCCGCCATCACGTAAAACGCCTGGATCGCCACGATCGGATCGAGGTCCGGCGTGGCCGCCACCGGCAGCGTCAGGTCGCGTTCGGCGATGTCGGCAGGCGCCGCCAGCAGCACGCGCGCGCCACGGCCACGCATCTCGGTGGCCAGTTGCACCAGGCCGGCCTGGGTAGGGCCACGGGTGGCGAAGATCACCAGCGGATAGCCTTCCTCGATCAGCGCCATCGGGCCGTGCTTGATCTCGGCGCCACTGAATGCTTCCGCCTGCAGGGCCGAGGTTTCCTTGAATTTCAGCGACGCTTCGAGCGCCACCGGGAAGCTGATGCCGCGCCCCACCACCATGATGTTGCGGGCCGGCGCCAGCACGTCGATGGCCGACGACCAGTCGGCGGCGGCCGCCACCCGCAGCGCATCGGGCAGCGCCTGCAGGCCGTCTTTCAGTTCCGCGTCGTCCTGCCAGTGGGCTACCAGGCGTGCGCCGGCCACCAGGCTGGTAATAAAGCTCTTGGTGGCGGCCACGCTTTGTTCCTTGCCGGCGCGCAGCGGCAGCGCCCATTGCGCGGCGTGCGCCAGCGGCGAGTCGATATCGTTCACCAGCGCGATGGTGGTGGCGCCGCCGTCGCGGAAGTACCGGAGCGGTTCCACCACGTCCGGGCTCTGGCCCGACTGCGAAATGGAAATGGCCAGCGTGCCCTTCGTGATCAGCGGCGATTTGTTCAGCGTGACCAGCGACATCGGCAGCGAGGCCACTACCCGGCCCAGGCGCGCCATGATCAGGTAGGCGGCATAGGCGCAGGCATGGTCGGACGAGCCGCGCGCAATCGTCAGCGCGGTGGAGAACGCGGTGTCGCGCAGCGTGCGGCCCAGTTCCGCATAGCGGTCGCCGTCATGTTCCAGTTGATGGGCCACGCAATCGGCGGCGGACAGGGCTTCTTTGAGCATCATTGAGGTCACAGCAATTCTCCTTCGAGGTACACGGCTTTCAGATTCAGGTCGCGGTCGAGCACCACGATATCGGACCAGGCGCCCGGCGCCAGGCGGCCGCGCTCCTGCACGCCCAGGTAGTTGGCGGCGTAGGTGGACACGCGCGCCGAGGCTTCGGCCAGGTCGAGACCCAGGCCCACCAGGTTGCGCAGCGCCTGGTCCATGGTGAGGGTGCTGCCGGCCAGCGTGCCGTCGGGCAGGCGCACGCCGCCCATGCACTTCATGACCACCTGGCGGCCCAGCATGTATTCGCCATCGGGCATGCCGGTGGCGGCGGTGGAATCGGTTACGCAGTACAGGTTGGGGATGCAGCGCAGCGCGGTGCGGATCGCGCCCGGGTGCACGTGCAGCAGGTCGGGGATCAGCTCCGCGTACTGCGCGTGAGCCAGCGCCGCGCCCACCATGCCCGGCTCGCGGTGATGCAGGCCGGTCATGGCGTTGAACAGATGGGTGAAACCGTGGGCGCCGTTTTCCAGCGCCGCCTTGCCATCCTCGTACGAGCCGGCCGTGTGGCCGATCTGCACCCGCATGCCGGCATCGGCCAGTTCCTTTACCAGGGCCAGGTGGCCTTCGATTTCCGGCGCCACGGTGATCAGCTTGAGCGGCGCCAGCGTTTCCAGCTGCTGGACGTCGGCCAGCTTGGCCGAGCGCGCGAAATCGGGCTGCGCCCCGAGCTTGCCGGAGTTGATGTACGGGCCTTCCAGGTGGGCGCCCAGTACGCGGGCTTCGCCCTTACCGCGCTGCGCGGCGGCCCTGCCGATGGCCGTCAGCGCCAGGTCGATATCCTCGGGTGGCGCCGTCATGGTGGTAGCCAGCATGCTGGTGGTGCCATGGCGCGCGTGGGTGGCGGCAATGGTGCGGACCGCGTCGCCGCCTTCCATCACGTCCTTGCCGCCGCCGCCGTGCACGTGCAGGTCGATAAAGCCGGGCAGGATGTAGTCGTCCGCATTGAGCGCGGGATCGACACCGGTGCCGGTGATGGCGGCGATGCGCGTGTCGAAGGTGATGTCACCGTGAATCCAGCCCGCAGGGGTGAGGATATTGCCTTTGATTGCAGCACTCATGTGCGCGACTCCGCTGATTGGTCTTGATGGCGCCGGCGCAGGGCCGGCAGAATTTACAGGTTACGACTGGTGCTGGCCGGGAATGAGGCGCTGGCGGATCAGGCGCAGCGCGCCGGCCGCCGAATCGCCGCGCGCCGGCACGATACGCGCCAGCAGTTCCGGCGGCAGGTATGGGCGCAGCGGTGCGGCCAGGCCGCCGCACAGGGCGATGGGCAGCACGCCGGATGCATCGAGCGCGTGCGCCATGCGTGCCACTTGCACGCCCGCCGCGTGCAGGATGGCGCGCGCCGCATCGCTGCTGGCGGCGTGGCGCAGTACCACCGGCGCCAGCTGGGCATACCGGGTTTGCGACGCCTGTGCCAGCCATTGCTGGATGATTTCGCGCGCGGCGGCATCCCTGGCCGTGCCGGCGCCGCAGGCCTCGGCGACGTCGTCGGCAAAGGCGTTGGCGGCCAGGCGGCCGTCGAAGGACTGTTGCAGGTGATTGATGGCGTGCAGGCCGATCCAGGCGCCGCTCGCTTCGTCGCCGGCCGGGAAGCCCCAGCCGCCCACTTCCAGGTGGCGGCCGTCGGCCAGCTTGATTTCGCCCACGCTGCCGGTGCCCAGCGCGATGATGGCGCCGGGAGCGCCGTCGTGCGCGCCCAGTACCGTGGTGTGGCCGTCCGATTCCAGCGCCACCTGGGCGTAGCCGGGATTGGCGGCGACGAATTGCGCGGCCCACTGCTTGTTGTGCACGCCGGCCAGCCCGAGGCCGATGGCCATGGCGATGCGCGGCGCGGCCGGCAGCGCGGCGGCGGCGAAGGCCTGCGCCACGGCGGCGTCGACGGCGTTCCAGGCGTTGGCGATGCCATGCATCAGGCCCGACGGACCGGCGGCGCCTTCCGCGATGTCAGCAGGGTGTTGGTCGCTGCGGGCGAGACGCACCCGGGTGCCGCTGCCGCCGCCGTCTACGCCGATAAGAAATTCGATCATGGTTGTCCAGGTACGCTGCGCCGGGATTTCCGGCGGTGAGGGCACTATAGAGGGTGGCAAACCACGCTGTCAACAGGTATTTAACTGGTATTATAAATTTTTGAAGTGGACTACAGTTATGAATTTGAAATGTAATTGTAAGTGTTTGTTTTTATTCGTGATAAATGATTTTGTCGGGTATATGTGACATGCAGCGCGTGCATGCCACTTTCGTGAAACCCGCACGACGCCATGCGGGGCGGCGTGCGTGGCGTGCCGGTGGGGGATGGGGTCAGTTGACGCTGCGTTCGCGCGTGCTTTTGCGCTCGTAAGTGACCAGCCGTTCGCGGCCACCCCTGTCGTTGAGACGCACCGTGGCTTCTCCCGAGCCGCGCACCTTGACGTCGGCCTGGCCGGTGGCCAGGCTGTGCGCGTCGAGGTCGCCGGATCCCGACAGCTCGGCATGCAGCGCGCGCGCACTGCCGTCCAGCGTGATATCGCCCGAGCCGCGCACGCTGGTGTTGACCTGGCCGGCGCGGATGTCGGTGATGTCGACGTCGCCGGAGCCGCTTATCGCAATGTTGAGGTCGTTCGTCACGCCGCTGGCATGGACGTCGCCGGAGCCGCTGGCAATGATGTCCAGGCTGGCGGCCCGCAGCTCGGTCAGGTCGAGGTCACCACTACCGGAAGCGTTGACGGTGAGCGCGCTGGCGTCGCCGCTGGCGTGCACGTCGCCCGAGCCGGACGACACCAGCGTCAGCGCATTGCCATGGAACTGCTGCAGGTCGACGTCGCCGCTGCCACCATTGCGCAGCAGCTTCAGGTTGGCGGCGCTGATGCGCACTGTGAGCGGCGGCTTGCCGTCCTTGCCCGCGCTGAAGTTGAAGCTCCAGCCATTGTGCGACGGCCGGCGCACGGTGAGGGTGTCGCCGCTGACGGTGGTTTCGATCTCGGCCAGCTTGTCGCGCGGGCCGCTCAGTTCCACGGTATTGCCGGCGTCGGCAGTGATGATCACCTGGTACGGAATGCCGAGGTGGATGCTGGAAAATGGCGCCACGGTGCGGCGCTCGGTGGCATGGGTGCCGTCCGCTTTGCTGTCGGCGTGGGCGTGGCCGGCGGCAAGTGCAGTGAACAACAGGGCGGCGGCCAGCGTGGTGTGTCGTAGCGTGTGCTTGATCATGTCGGTTCCGGTAAAAGGGGAAAAGTGGCGATGTACAGACGATAAGATAAACCGCGACCGGCCGCGCGGGGAATCGGATGCGCGCCCGAAATGGTGGCACCAGCTGCAGAAAAACGACCCCGAACTGCAGCGGCCGGCCCGGTTGTGAACCGTCGCAATTCAATTTGTGGCGCGCGGCGCCGATAATGTCATAATGAAGGCGTTGATATGGCGCCATGCATGTTTCGCATGGAAAAGGACCGCATATGATCAGATATCTGGGAACAAAAAATACCAAGGATGGTGGGGTGCTGTATATTTTTCTGATTAACGGCTTGCAAAAAGAAATTCGCGAGGCCGCGTTAAAGCAGTACCCTGGCTGTTACGACGCCTTGCCGGCCACGGCCAAAGCGCGCATCAGCGCCAACCGCGCCTGGCTGTCGAAGACCTGAGCCGGTGGCTTGCCCTGTCTCCTTGCTGCGGCGCACCGTGCGCGCTGCCGCACCCGCCTTGCTGCTGGCGCTGGCCAGCGGCGGCGCCACGGCGCAAGCGGTGCCCACCACGTTCGGCACCATCATCGGCAACGGCCTGCTGTGCCGCGACCAGACCGCCAATTTTTATTATTACGACTACCTGGTCAAGCATTTCGGCGCGCCGTACAAGCACGAGGGCGGCGCCTTCTGGTTCCGTACCGACGGCGCCACGCTGTGGGGCCGCGAGATTCCGGAAGTAATGGTCAGCGACGACACCAGCACCTATATTTTCGTGGGCGCCGTGTCCGAGTCCACGCCCGAGGAACTGCAGCAGGCGATCGTCGCCCAGGTGGGCACGCGCTACACGCGCATCGATACGTCCGCGTACCCGGTGCGCGAATCGAAGCCCGCCAGCCGCATCGTGTATTTCGATACCCGTTCCAAGATTTATTGCGCGAAATTCAAGCCGCTGCCGCCGGTGCAGCCGCCGCCCGTGCGGGCCCGCCGCTAGGGCATTGCGGCTAGAATAGCCGCACGCGCACTCTCAAGGTTTTCATGTACACGCAATATTTCAACCTGAAACAATCGCCGTTTTCCATCGCGCCCGACCCGCGCTACCTGTTCATGAGCGAACGCCACCGTGAAGCGCTGGCGCACCTGCTGTATGGCATCGGTAGCGGCGGCGGCTTCGTGCTGCTCACCGGGGAAATCGGCGCCGGCAAGACCACCGTCTGCCGCTGTTTCATGGAGCAGATCCCCGAGAACTGCAAGCTGGGCTACATCTTCAATCCCAAGCTGACGGTGGAGGAACTGCTGCTCACCATCTGCGACGAGTTCGGCGTGCAATTGCCGCCGCAGGGCGCGGGCGCGGTCAGCGTCAAGGGTTACGTGGACGCCATCAACGCCTACCTGCTGGCCAGCCACGCGCAGGCCAAGAACAATGTACTGATCATCGACGAAGCGCAAAACCTGTCGGCCGAGGTGCTCGAACAGCTGCGCCTGCTCACCAACCTGGAAACCAGCGAGCGCAAGCTGCTGCAAATCATCCTGATCGGCCAGCCCGAACTGCGCACCATCCTGGCCCGGCCCGAGCTCGAACAGCTGGCGCAGCGCGTGATCGCCCGTTATCACCTCGGTTCGCTGTCGGAAGCGGAAACCTCGGCCTATATCGAACACCGGCTCGCGGTGGCGGGCGCGGCAGCCATCGCGCCGTTTCCGCGCCGGTTGATGGGGCTGGTGCACCACCTGACCAAGGGCGTGCCGCGCCGTATCAATTTGCTGTGCGACCGCGCCCTGCTTGGCGCCTACGTGGAAAACCAGCCGCAGGTGTCGCGCACCATCCTGCGGCGCGCAGCCGCCGAAGTGTTTGCCGGCGCCCACGCCGAGGCCGGGGCGGCACCGGGGGCGCGCTGGCCGCTGGTGGTCGCGGGAGTGGCGGGCGGCGTGATCGTCAGTGCCTTGCTGTGGCAGTTTGCGGGGCGCAACCCGGCCGGCGCGCCGCCTGCGCCGCCGGTCGTGGCTGCCGCGCCGGCGTCCGCACGCGGTGGCGCCACCGGCGCCGTTGCCGGCACCAGCCCCAGCCCCGTCGCGCCGGCCTCCGCTGCCGACGCCGCTCCTGCCGACAAGGCCGCCGCGCTGCGCCAGCTGGCCGGTTTGTGGGGACTGACGGTCACCGACAGCGACCCGTGCGCCGCCGCCGCGCGCCTCAACCTGCGCTGCCTGCAGACCCGGGGCGGCCTCGACGAATTGCGCCAGCTCGACCGGCCGGCCGTGCTCACCCTGCGCGACAATCCCGTGATCCCGGGTTACGTGGTGCTGACCTCGCTCGACGCGCGCGGCGCCACCATTGCCGCGCCGGGCGGCCAGCCCGAGCGCGTCAGCCTCGATGCGCTGGCCGCGCGGCTCGACGGCGAATTCACCACTTACTGGCGGGCGCCGCGTGCGTGGCGCGACCAGGTGGTGGCCGGCGACCGTGGCGCCGACGTCGACTGGCTGGCGCAGCGCCTGGCGCAACGCTACGAGCTGGCGGCGCCGGCGCCCAACCAGCCGCTCGACGCCGCGCTGCGCAAGCGCCTGCGCGACTTCCAGGCGGCGCAGAATCTCAAGGCGGACGGCGTGGCCGGTCCGAAAACTTTTATCCGGTTGTACCAGCTCGGTGGCGTGCAGGAGCCGCGGTTGCTGGCGCAGCCTGCCGGTCCGACCGGAGCGGGGAAATAATATGTCCTACATCCTGGAAGCGTTGAAGAAAGCACAGGCAGAACGTCAACTCGGTCACTCGCCCACCATCCATGCGCCCACCTTGCAAGCGGCAACGCAAGCTGCGGCCGCCAGCCGGTGGAAACAGCCGGTGCTGCTGGTCGTGGCGGCGCTGGCCGTGGTGATCGCCGCACTGGTGGTCATGATGTTGCGGCCAGCTGCGCCGGTGGCAGTGCCGGCGGTGGCAGTGGCCCCGGCCACGCCGCCGGCGGTGGTAACGCCAGCGCCAGGCCAGGCGCTGCCGGAGCCGGTAGCGGCCCTGCCGCCGCCGGTGGCAACCGTGACGCCCGCCCAGCGGCCCGATCCGGTACCGGCGCCCGCCGCCCCGGCCCTTGCTGGCGCCGCTGCCAAAGCCGAGGAACCGGTGCTTAACCTGCGCGAACTGCCGGAACCAATACAGCGCGCCATTCCGCCGGTGACGGTAGGCGGCTACATTTATTCCAGGAATGCGGCGGATCGCCTGCTGCTGGTGGACAAGATCCTGCGCCACGAAGGGGAAGAGGTGGCGCCCGGCCTGCTGCTGGAAAAGCTGCTGCCCAAGGAAGCCGTGTTCAGCTACAAGGGTTATCGCTACCGCGTGCCGTATTGACCGCTGGCCCGGCGCTTGTCATGAGAGCGTCATGTTGAAATGATATTTTTTATCCCATTGCAAACATCTGCACGGGGATCCCATGAAATACCTGACGCTGTTGCCTTTCCTGATAGCTGCCGCCCTGGCCGTGCCGCGCGCCCACGCGGCGGTCACTGCCATCGATAGCGAGCCGAGCACGTACACCACCGCGCTGGTGTGCCTGCTGCTGATCCTGCTGGCTGGCGGCCGCTCGCGCTCGGACAGTTTCCTGCACCCGGACCAGGAACGTTAGCACTTGCGGCTCCCCGCCCGTGTCCACCTGCTGCGTATAATATGCAGCAGTCGCAACGGTGTTGCAGGGAGAGTCGTGCATGTTTCAAGAAACGCAACAACAACCGCCGCATCCAGGGGCGGCGCCGCTGCAGCGGGTGCTGGGCGTGATTGGCACGTCGGGCAGCGGCAAGACCACGCTGCTCGAGTTTTTGATCGGCCAGCTGGCGGACCGCGGCCTCAAGATCAATGTCATCAAGCACAGCCACCACGACCTGGAGCTGGAGCCGCCGCGCAAGGACAGCGCGCGCCTGCGTATGGCGGGCGCGGCCGAGGTAATGGTGGCATCGCCGTTCCGGTTTGCCATCGTCCGCGAGTTGCGCGGCGCGCCGGAACCGTCGCTGCAGGAACAGCTGGCACGGCTGTCCCCGGCCGACCTGACCCTGCTCGAAGGCTTTAAACAATATCCGATCGACAAGCTCGAAGTGTACCGCCGCGACCAGGGAAGGGCGCCGCTGTATCCCGGCGATGCGCACGTGGTGGCCGTGGCCTCGGACTTGCCGCGCCCGCAAGAGTTGCCAGAGAGTACAGCATGGCTGGACTTGAATGCGCCGCTGGACGTGCTGGCGTGGTTGCTGGCCCGGCTCGACCGTTAGCCCATAAAAAGCGCAGGAAATCTGCAGCACGGGCCTAAAGTTCGCGGCGCAAGTTCCGTAAACAAGGGATACGCCTTAAAGGAGAACACCGTGGACGTTACCAGCATTGCTCAGACTGCAACCAGTATCGCCGAGACCGGCAACAAACAAGCGGTGGGTATTGCCGTCCTGAAAAAGGCGCAGGACATCCAGGCGTCGAGCGCCAACGCGCTGATCGAGGCGATTCCCCCGGTCCCATCGGCGCCGCGCCTGCCTTCGCATCTCGGCAACACCATCAATACCACTGCCTGATACTTCCGGTTCCCGTGGCACGCCTGGCGGCGCAGCAGCGCGTATGTGGCGTAGCGGCATGATTGCTGCTACCCTGCGTCTGCACCCTGTCACCCACGAGGAGAAACCAGCATGAACCAACGTCACGCCCTGATCGCCGCCGCCCTGGCCACCGTGTGCGCCACCGGCGCCACCACGGCCACCGCCGCGGCGGCCGATACCGAAAAATGTTACGGCGTCGCCAAGGCGGGCCAGAACGATTGCGGCGCTGCCGACGGCTCGCACGCGTGCTCGGGCCAGGCCAAGACCGACAACGCACCGGTCGAATGGAAATACGTACCCAAGGGGACGTGCGAGCAGACCGGCGGCAAGACCACGCCACCCGCCACCAAGTAAGCCTGGTAGTCACCGTGGCGGGCCACTCCTTGCCAGCCCGGCAGGACCTTGGCGTGGGCGTGGGCTTGCGGGGCCCCCATTCTCACCAGTTCATCGCTGAGCGGCCGGCTGTCGGCTGGCTCGAAGTCCACACCGAAAACTATCTCGACCAGTCCGGCCAGGGCTGGCACGTGCTGCGCCAGTTGCGGCGCGATTATCCAGTGAGCCTGCACGGCGTGGGCCTGGGCCTGGGGTCGGCACGCGGCTTTTCGCACCAGCATCTGCAGCGCGTACGGGCGCTGGTGCGGGCGCTAGACCCGGTGCTGGTTTCCGAACATGTGTGCTGGGGCGCGGTGGGCGACCGCCACCTCAACGATCTGCTGCCGCTGGCGCTGGACCAGGCCGCGCTCGACCTGCTGTGCACGCGCGTGCACCGGGTGCAGGATGCCTTGCAGCGGCAACTGCTGCTGGAGAACGTTTCCACGTATGCCAGGTTCGACGGCGACACCATGACCGAAGCGCAATTCATGGCGGCGCTGGCGGCGCGTACCGGCTGCGGCCTGCTACTCGATATCAACAACCTGTATGTCAACCAGTGCAACCACGGCGAAGATGCACTGGCCGCGCTGGCCGCCATTGCGCCCGGCACGGTAGGCGAGTTGCACCTGGGCGGCCACCTGGTAACGCCGCAGGCTGTGATCGACCACCACGGCGCTGCTGTTGCCGCGCCGGTGTGGGACTTGTACCAGGCCGCGCTGGAACGCTTCGGCGCCGTGCCCACGCTGATCGAATGGGATACCAATCTGCCGCCGCTGGCAGTGCTGCTGGGCGAGGCCGACCGGGCGCGCGCGTTGTACGAGCGTTACCCGGGCAACAGCATGTCATCCGGCACGCCGCGGGCCGCCGCGGTCGAAGCTGGTGCCGCTGCGAACGCCGCGCTCGCCACCGGCCAGCAACGCTTGGCCGACGCCATCCTCGACCCCCAAGCGGCGCCGGCTGCACTGCAGCACTGGCGCCCGCATCCCCACAATGCGCACCGGCTGGCGCTATACCGCGGCAACCTGGCGGCCACTGCCGCCAAGGCCCTGGCCGCCGCCTATCCGGTGATTGCAGCGCTGGTCGGGGCGGAGTTTTTCGCGGCGCTGGCCCGCCACTATGTGCGCGCCTGGCCGTCGCAGGATGGCGACCTGAATCTTTTCGGGCAGCGCTTCGGCGACTTCCTGGCCAGCTTCCCGCACGCGGCGCAACTGCCGTACCTGGCCGCCATGGCGCGCCTCGAATGGGCCGTGCACCGCGCCCATTATGCGGCGGACGCGGTGCCGGTAACGCCCGCGCAGCTGGGCGCGCTGGCGCCGGCACAGCTGGAAGCGGCCCGCCTGCGGCTGCACGCCGCCTGCCTGCCGTTCCAGGCGCAATGGGCCGTGGTAACGCTGTGGCTGGCGCATCAGCCGGGCGCCGACGTCGGCTTCCCCGCCCAGATGGCGGTGGCCGAATATGCGGTGGTGGCGCGCCCCGGCTGGCAAGTGCAGGTGGCGCCGTGCGGGCCCGGCGGCCAGGCGGCGCTGGCCGTGCTGCAGGCGGGCGGCACCTTTGGCGCCGCGCTCGATGCGGCGTTCGACGTGGAGGAGAAGTTCGATATGGCGGCGCAATTGCGCCTGTGGCTGGCGCTGGAACTGATCGTGGCGATCGATTAGCGGGTCAGCCTTCGGGGTGGAAGGCGCGCAGGATGCGCGCTTCGCCGGTCAGGTCGCGGTGCAGGCGGTTGGCGCGCGCCGTCAGTTCCATCATGCGGCCGATGTGGGCGTCTTCGAACCGGGCCAGCTCTTCGGTGGCGGCCAGCAGCGCCTGCGCCAGCTTGGTACGGGCCGATTCGTACAAGGTGCCGTTGTACTGGGTGGTGTTCTTCAGTAACTCTTCAGCGTTTTCGATGACTTCGCGCAGATCGCCAAGCAAGCGTTCCTGGGTAGGCTTGGCTGGTTGTGGACCGTCCATGACGTCCCCCCCGTTGAATAAGGTGTTTAATAAAATGCAGCGACCCGGCATGCCATCCCGTCAATATAAAGGCGGGATCGCGGGCCGGTTTGCGCAGCGTCATGGACTACGCCGCGATTTCAGATTAGAGCATCATTGCTGAAATGCAAGTTAAATGTCGGTGGCCTTACACCGGATCGACGCTGATCTTGATATCGCCCACCGTCACCTGTTGACCGGCGCGGATCTTGGCGGTCTTGCGCAGCTCCTGCTTGCCGTCTACCTTGACAGCGCCGCTGGCCACCATCATCTTGCCGGCGCCGCCGCTGTCGCACAGCCCCACGAGTTTGAGCAACTGATTCAACTCAACAAATTCCCCATTCAACTCGAAACTGACTTTCTGCATTTTTTTCCTCTGATACCATGTTTTTCAAGTGCCCGCGGCGACCTTCGGTGCGCGCTCCGGACAGTGTAGCGGCATTCCGACAGCCGCGCAGTTTACCGTGTTCCCATGCATTTGCCAGCTAGAAAAAGGTGTACGCTGGTTCATGTGTTTGAGTGCTGAGCATTGTTCCTACCCTGCAGGTGGCATCATGAACAAGCTTTCGATGGCAATCACAAGCGTCCTGGCAACTGCCACGGGGGCTGCGCTTTCTGCCGCTGCGCTGGCCGCCGACGCGCCGGCGCCGCTGCTGGAAATTGTGGCCGCCGATGACAGACGCGCCGATTTCCGGCCGCTGCTGGGCGAGCGCAACCGCCGCTATTCCAGCATCGCGGAATTCGAGGCGCACATGGGCAAGGCGGTGGGCGCAGTCACCATGGGCGTGCTGCGTGAAAAAGGCCCTGGCGCCGAGCGCAACACGGCGCTGGCGTTCCGGGCGCGGCCCACCACCGCCTTTACGTCGCTGTCGATGGGCTATGCGGTTACGCCGCGCAGCGCGGTGATGGCGATGGCCACCTACGGCAAGACCGATGGCTACGGCAGCCCGGACAGCCTGATGGCGCAGGTGTCGTCGGTGCGCACCATGGCGTTCAGCGTGGGCTGGACCACGCGCGAGGTTGTCGACCATCGCGACCGCATCGCCTTCACGGTCTCGGTGCCGACCAAGGTGCGGACCGGCGGGCAACAGGGCGGCACCCAGGCCGCCTGGATGGGCAGCCAGGCTTTCGGCGCACCGGTACTCAATTTACAACCGACGGCCACCGAGCGCGATATCGAACTTGGCTACAGCACTTTGCTGGGCCGGGGCGGCAAGAGCGGCCGCCTGACCGGCGCCGTGATGTTGCGTATCAACCCCGGTCACGATGCCAATGCCCAGCCCGACTGGATGGCCGGGGTGCGCTACATGCATGGCTTTTGAGCCTGGGCTGTCAGGGCGCGCTGTCAGCCCGGGCGGGTCATGTCGATCGGCACGATCCAGTCCTCGAACTGTTTCTCCGTCACGTAGTCCAGCGCCAGCGCTGCCTGCTTGAGCGTGGTGCCTTCGTGCTGCGCTTTCTTGGCAATGGTCGCGGCCTTGTCGTAGCCGATATGCGGCGCCAGCGCGGTGACCAGCATCAGCGAACGTTCCATCAGCTCGGCGATGCGGTCGCGGTTCGGTTCGATGCCGTGGACGCAATGCTCCTCGAAGCTGCGCATGCCGTCGGCCAGCAGACGCGCGCTTTGCAGGAAGTTATGGGCGATCAGCGGCTTGTACACGTTCAGCTCGAAATTCCCCGAGGCGCCGCCCATGGTAATGGCCACGTCGTTGCCGAACACCTGACAGCACAACATGGTGACCGCTTCGCACTGGGTGGGATTGACTTTGCCCGGCATGATCGAGCTGCCCGGCTCGTTTTCGGGAATGGTGATTTCACCCAGGCCCGAGCGCGGACCGGACGCCATCCAGCGCACGTCGTTGGCAATTTTCATTAACGCCGCAGCCAGGGTTTTCAGCGCGCCGTGGGCGGACAGCAGGGCGTCGTGGCCGGCCAGGGCGGCAAACTTGTTGTCGGCGGTGCGGAACGGCAGCGCCAGCGTCTGTTCCAGCTCGGCGGCAATGCGGGTGGCGTATTCCGGGTGCGCGTTCAGGCCGGTGCCCACGGCAGTGCCGCCGGCCGCCAGTTGCAGCACGCCGGGCAGGGCGCTGGTGATTGCGTGTTCGGCAAAGTCCAGGTGGGCGACATAGCCCGAGAACTCCTGGCCCAGGGTGAGCGGCGTGGCGTCCTGCAGGTGGGTGCGGCCGATCTTGACGATGTCGGCAAACGCTGCGGACTTCGCTTGCAGGCTGGCGCGCAACTGGCGCAGGCCGGGCAGCACGTTATTGGCCAGCGCCTGGGCCGCCGCCACGTGGATCGCGGTGGGGAAGATATCGTTCGACGACTGACCCTTGTTGACGTCGTCGTTCGGGTGCAGCTTGCGCGCCTCGCCGCGCACGCCGCCCATCAGCTCGGAGCCGCGGTTGGCCAGCACTTCGTTCATGTTCATATTGGACTGGGTGCCCGAGCCGGTTTGCCATACGGCCAGCGGAAATTCGGAGGTATGCTTATTGGCCAGCACTTCGTCGGCAGCCTCGGTGATGGCAGTCGCCTTGCTGCCATCGAGCAGGCCCAGGTCGAGGTTGACGCGGGCGGCGGCGCGCTTGACGCTGGCCAGCGCGTGGATCAGTTCGGGCGCCATGCGCTCGGTGGAGATATGAAAATGCTCGAGGGAGCGCTGGGTTTGCGCGCCCCACAATTGTTCAGACGGCACATCGATGGGACCAAAGCTGTCTTTTTCGCTACGGGTACTCATAAAGGTTCCTTTGTGGAAATGGTAATCATTCTCATCTGACATCGACTTTCCAGTGTAGCGCAAATCGTAAAAATTTACTGAGGGCTACAAAAATCCAAATTGCAGCCGTTAAAGAGATAGATCCTCTATCACGCTTTGCCACCGACCGATATGCTGCGCTTCCTACATAATAATTTGCTACGCCTTCTGGCTTGCACGGTGCTGCTGGCGCCGGCGCTACAGGCTGCCGAATTGGGCGACGTGGCGGCGCGGTCGTACGTGGGCCAGCCGCTGTCGGCCGATGTCGAATTACTCGGCGGCGACGGCGCCACGGTACAGGCCAAGCTGGCGCAGGCCGACGTGTATCGCGGGGCCAATATCACCATGAATCCGGCGCTGGCCTCGGTGAAAATGGCCGTGATCAAGCGCGACAACAAGGATTATCTGCACGTCACCACGACCGGCGCGGTCAATGCCGACTACGTGCACGTGTACGTGGAATTGAACGCGGGCGGGCGGCGCGACATCCGTCTTGCTACCGTGTGGTTGCAGCCGGATCCGAATCCGGCACCGCCGCCGGCAGCGGCCGCGAGTGCCGTGGCGGCGCCAGCTGCTGCCGCTGTCATCGCGCCGGCGGTTGCCGGGCTGGCGAACGCGACGCCTGCCGGTGCGCCACCGGCAGCGCTGCCGGCGCGCGAGCGCATCCGGCCAGCGCCAGCGCCGTTGCCTGCAGGGCGGCAGGCGCCGGTGCGCGCTGCAGGCGGTCCGAACGCTGCACCGGCAGTATCGGTGCGGCCGGCTTCGGTGTCGGTGCGCGAGATTCCTGAACGTATTTCCGAAGCGCTCGGCGCGCCGCGCGCGGGAGCAACCCCGGCCGCACCGGCGCCAGTGGGCAAGGCGGTCACCACGCCGGCCGCCAAACCGGATGCTGCAGTCACCGCCGCGTCAGCCAAACCAGCCGTCGCGGCCAGCGGTGCTGCCAGCGCGCCGGCAGTCAAGCCGGCGGCCGTTGTGGGCAAGCCGGCGGACGTGGCGGCGCCGCTGCCGGTGGCCCAGGCCTTGTTGCCGATGCCACCATTGCCGCTGCCGCCAGGGGTGAAACGGGCGTCGGCGCCAGCGGCGTGCGCGCCGTCGGGCGCCACCGCCAGCGAATGCAAGGCGCTCGACCTGCAAAGCCAGGCGCTGTCCGCCAAGCTGGTGGAACTGGAAGGCCGGGTCAAACAGTTGCAAGGCGCGTTGGCCGGATCGGCGGGCACGCCCGCAGCCGCACAGGTGGTCAAGGATGCGGCGCCTGCCGCTGCAGCCGCCCCGGCGACGGTCGCGGCCGCTGCTGTTGCTGCAAGTGGCACAGCAGCAGTCCAGCCCTTGAGTGCCGCATCCGCACCGGGAGAGGCCAAGTCCGCCGCAGCTGCCGCGCCGCCTGCGGACCAGCCAGCGGCGGCCCAGCCCGCAGGTGCCGACGCTGCAGCGTCGGCACCTGCCCCCGTGGCTGCACCGGCCGCGGCAGCGCCACCGGTGCAGCAGCGTCGGGTGCTGCCCAAGCTTAAGTACAAGAAAGAAAAGCCGCCGGAGGAGCAGGGCAGCAACTTGCCGCTGATACTCGGTGGTGCGGGCGCTGCGCTGCTGGCGGGCGGTGCCGCCCTGTACTACCTGCGGCGCAAGAAAGCCGGTGGCGGGCCGTTAAAGATCTGGCAAGGCTTCCGCAAGAAGCAAGGCCCTGCCGAAGCGGCTGGCGACGAATTCCGGGAAGTGCCGGCGCCTAAAAACGCCGTGCCGGAACCGGCGGTGCCAGCCTGAACGGTTGATTTTTTGCATAAGTTTATTACTTGAAGCTCTGCCAGCGATTTGGCGAACTGGGGTATAGTGGCCGACGCATCTATGCACCATCTTCCCATTTTGAAAGAGCCTCATGACTGCAGCCGACCTCCCATCCCAGGACCAACAACAGTACCAAGCGTTCAAGCAACTCGGCCTGAAACTCGATATGTCCCGTGGCAAGCCTTCGCCCGAGCAGCTGGACCTGTCGAACGCCTTGCTGAACGCCGTGGACGGCTTCAAGGCTGCCGACGGCACCGATGGCCGCAACTATGGCGGCGCGGTGGGCCTGCCGGAGGCGCGCGCGCTGTTCGGCGAACTGCTGGACGTGCCGGCTGCGCAAGTGGTGGTGGACAGCAGCGCCAGCCTGTCGCTGATGCATGACGTAATCGTTTACGCGCTGCTCAATGGCACGTCGGGCAATGCGCCATGGGTGCGCGAGCCAGTCACTTTCCTGTGCCCGGTACCGGGCTACGACCGCCACTTCGCCATCTGCGAAACGCGCGGCATCAAGATGATCAATGTGCCGATGAACGACGACGGCCCGGACATGGACCTGGTGGAAAAACTGGTGGCCGAGGACGCCAGCATCAAGGGCATGTGGTGCGTGCCGAAGTACAGCAACCCGGGTGGCGTGGTGTACTCGGACGCCGTGGTGCAACGCCTGGCCGCGATGAAAACCGCCGCGCCGGACTTCCTGCTGATGTGGGACGACGCGTATCGCTTCCACCACCTGACAGCACAAAAGCTTGAAGTGCTGAACATCCTCGAAGCGTGTGCCGCAGCCGGCAACCCGGACCGCGCGTTCGTGTTCGCGTCGTCGTCGAAAGTGACCTGGGCCGGTTCGGGCATTGCCGCGCTGGCGTCGTCGCCGGCAAATATCGCCTGGTGGACCAGGCATGCGGGCATCCGCAGCATCGGCCCGGACAAGATCAACCAGCTGCGCCATGTGCGCCTGCTGAAAGATCTGCCGACGGTGGAAGCGCTGATGGAGCAGCACGCCGCATTGCTGAAGCCCAAGTTCGACGCCGTGCTGGCGCAATTCGAACAATACCTGGGCAATGTGCCGGGCGTGAGCTGGACCCGTCCGCTGGGCGGTTACTTCATCGACCTGGTCACCCCGGACGGCGCCGCCAGGCGCACGGTGGCGCTGGCCAAGGAAGCAGGCATCACGCTCACGCCTGCTGGCGCTGCGTTCCCGTACGGCGACGACCCGAAAGACCGCCACATCCGCATCGCCCCGAGCTTCCCGTCGCTGGACGAAATCACCAAGGCAGCGCAAGGGATCGCACTGTCCCTTCGCGTAGCACTGGCCAAGTAAAACCGTAAAACCCTGGGGTCAGTGCCGACATTCGGACAAAAATGAACTTTTTTGTTCTTATTTGGTTCCAAAATGTCCGAATGTCGGCACTGACCCCGAAGGTAGAGCTCGAAAAAAAAGCGCCTGGTGAGGCGCTTTTTTGTTGGGTGTTCGCTTTTACTGGGACATGCCGGGGATGGTGTTCATCCAGGGATCGGCCAGGTCGCGGATTTCGCGGTCGTTGGCGAGGATTTGTTTCAGCAGGTCGATCTTGCGCAGGCGGGGTGCGCCGTCCAGTGCCGGCACGCCGGTGGCCGTGGCGCGGGCGGCGCTCGTGGATTGCGCTTCCAGTTTGCCGACGCCGTCCCAGTCGCCCATGCGCGCGGCGGCAGCCATTTGGGTGCTCAGACCGGCAAGGTTTTCGTACATCGAGAGGACTTCGGAACTGTTCATATGCTCACCAAGGCAAAAATCACATCAGGACGGATTACCGCATGTCTTGATTAACGTCACCTCGGGCGGGAACTTTAGGGCAATTTGAAAATAATTTAGAAAAAGACGAAAAAAAAGCTGCCGGACCGAAATCAGGCAGCTTTGCGGGTAAAAAGTTGTCGCTTACTTCACCAATTCTTCCAGGCCGGCGGCCAGTTCGTCCGGTGGTGGCATGTCGTCGATCAGGGCATCGTCGTCCAGGCCCAGTTCGTCGGCCAGTTCGGTGGGGTAGCAGGCGGCGATTTCTTCGGCATTCAGGCCCGCTTGCTCCACGCGGGCGCGCCACGCGGCCAGCGAGACCACGGCCGCCAGGCGATTGAGTTCGCCATCTTTGTGCGGCTCGGGGAAGGCCAGGATGGTTTCGGCAAACGTTTCCGGGAACTTCCAGCGCTTGGCCAGTTCCGCACCGACGTCGGCAAACGTGTAGCCGAACGACGTGGTTTCCGCGTCCAGCCGGCGCGAGTCCATCGGCCCGGCCACCTTGTCGAGCGCCATGGCCTGTTCCGGCATGGCCGAGTGGATCACCAGTTGGCCGATCGCGTGCATCATGCCGATGGTGAAGGCCAGGTCGGTGTTTTCCTTGGTTTTCTTGGCGATCCACTTGGCCGATACGGCCGTGTGCAGGCTGTAGCGCCAGAATTGCTTGAGATCGAGGCCGGGCACGGTCTTGAAGCCGCTGACCAGGCCGGAGCTGATGACCAGCGTGCGCACCGTGACAAAGCCCAGCATCAGCACCGCATCTTCCACCGTGCCGATGCTGCGCGACACGTGGTAGTAGGCCGAGTTGGCCAGTCGCAGCAGCTTGGCGCTCAGCACCGGATCCGTCGACAGCTTTTTGGCGATCTCTTCGGTCGAGACGCTGGCCTTGTCGAAACTGCTGATCAGTTCCTCGACCACTTTTGGGGCGGTAGGCAACGCGGTCGGATTCTGGAACAGTGCATCGAGTTTCATAGGGATTCTCCTGGTTGGGGGCGCGTTGCTATAGGTTAACTATATAGCGATTCGCCATCAACAAGAAGCGTTTTGATGCTAGAGCGTATCTTTTCTGCCGCCCCCAGTTTTACATTTGGGTTGGCAAGCGCACAGAAGCGCGGCAGCGTGGCGACTATAGTGGAATCCATGCACACAGCGTTGTGTGTCCTGTAGCTTCAACATTGACCAAGGAGTGCATCATGAACAAGGATCAAGTTAAAGGTAAGGCTAAAGAAATCGGCGGCAAAATCCAGGAAGGCGCCGGCAAGGCAGTCGGCAGCTCGGAGCAGCAAGCCAAGGGCCTGAACAAGCAAGCTGAGGGCAAGCTGCAAAAAAGCGTAGGCGACGCCAAGGAAGCGATCGACGATACGCTGAAAGGCAACCGCAACTAATTGTTGACGGTAATGAACAAGGGCCGCAGATGCGGCCCTTTTGTCGTTGACTATTAGAAAATTACTTGGCCGCTTCCGGCATCAGGTTCTTCTTGAAGAACGCTTCGATCATGCCATACACGTGGCGCTGCGGCCCCTTGCCCGAGATGCCATGCTTGGCGCCCGGGTAGGTCATCAGGTCGAACTGCACGTTGCGCGCCACCAGCGCATCGATCATGCGCGTGGTGTTGGTAAACAAGACGTTGTCGTCGGCCATGCCGTGCACCAGCAGCAGCTTCGATTTCAAACCATCGACGTGGGTGAACACGCTGCCCGACTGGTAGCCGGCCACGTTCAGCTTGGGGGTGCTCATGAAGCGCTCGGTGTAGTGGGTGTCGTACAGCGACCAGTCGGTGACCGGCGCCACCGATACGCCCATGGCGATCTTGTCCGATCCTTGCGACAGCAGGCGCAGCGTCATGAAGCCGCCGTAGCTCCAGCCAAACACGCCGATGCGTTGCGAGTCGATGAAGCTTTGCTTGCTCAGCCACTCGATGCCGGTGAGCTGGTCTTCCACTTCCGCCTTGCCCATGTCGAGGTAGATGGCATCGGTAAATGCGCGCTCGCGGCGGCTCGAACCACGGTTATCGAGGCGCCAGACCACGAACCCCTGCTGCGCCATGTACTGGTCGAACAGGTTGCCCCATTTGCGCGACACGTGCTGCGCACCGGGGCCGCCGTACGTGGACAGGAACACCGGGTATTTCTTGGCCGGATCGAAGCCGGACGGCTTGGTGATCGAGTAGTACATGGTCTGGCCATCGTGCGACTTGATGGTGCCGTACTCGGGACGCAGGTGCGCGTCCAGGTACTTCGCATACGGATGGCTGGCGTTCAGCTCGTTGTGCTCGAGCCAGCTGATCATGCTGCCGTCGGGACGGCGGATGCTCACCTGCGGTGGCGTGTTCGGATCGGAGTAGGTGTCGACGAAGACTTCGCCATTGCCGGCAAAGTTGGAATCGTGCCAGCCGTCGCCCTGCGTGATGCGGGCCGGCTTGTCGGCGGTGGAGCCGTCGAGCTTGAGTGCGTAGGTCTGGCTGTCGGTGACCGCGTCGCGGTTCGACTGGACGAACACGCGGCCGGTTTTTTCATCGACCGCCAGCACGCGGTCGACGCCCCAGTCGCCGCGCGATACCGGGTGCAGCAGCTTGCCGTTCATGTCGTACAGGTACAGGTGCTTGCGGCCGCTGCGCTCGGACGACCACACGAACCCCTTGCCCTTGGCCAGGAAGCGCAGGTCATCGAAAATATTCACCCAGGTCTTGGAGGTTTCGGTGATGAGCACGCGCTGCGCCAGCGTGGCGGCATCGACGGACACCAGTTCCAGGGTTTTCTGGTCTCGGGTCTGGCGCTGGAACAGCAGCGCCCTGCTGTCGCTGCTCCAGTCGGCGCGCACCAGGTAAATGTCCTGCTCCTTGCCCAGGTCCACGTTGCGGATCTCGCCGCTGGCCAGCGCCACGATCTTCAGCTGCACGGTGGCGTTCGGATCGCCGGCGGCCGGGTAGCGCTGGTCGATCACATCGGTGCGGTCGGCATAGATTTCGAAGCGGCGCACCACCGGCACCGGCGCTTCGTCGTAACGTTTGTAGGCAATCGCGGAATCGTCGGGCGCCCAGTAATAGCCGGTGGTCTGGTGCATTTCTTCCTGCGCCACGAACTCGGCTTCGCCGTTGTGGATGGTGCCGGCGCCGTCGGTGGTCAGCTGGCGCTCGGTGTTGGTGGTGAGGTCGATCACGAACAAATTCTGGTCGCGCACGAACGACAGGTAGCGGCCCTTGGGCGAAATTTTCGGGTCGAGCACATTGCCCTTGGCTACCAGGCGGGCAGCATCGGGCTTGGCGGCGTCGATCAGGTACAGGTTGCCGGCAATCGGCACCAGCAGCAGCTTGCCATCCGGCGACCAGCTGTAATTGAGAATGCCTTTCAGGGCCGCGGTGCGGGCGCGCTCGCGGCGTGCTTTCTCGGCGTCGGACAGGTTTTCTTCCGGTACCAGGGTTTTCGAATCGACCAGGCGCTGGGTCGACTTGTTCTTCAGGTTGTATTCCCACAGGTCGAGCTGGAACTGGTTGTCGTCGCGGCCCTTGAGGAACGTGACGCGGGCGCCGTCCGGCGAAACCTTCAGATTACGCACGCCGGGGCCGCTCAGTGACGGGTCGGAATGGATGCGGTCGAGGGTGAGTTTTTCAGCGGCAGCGTGGCCGCCGGCCAGCAAGGCGACAGCCGCCAGTGGAGCGAGAATAAAACGCATGAAGAAGTGTCTCGTGAGGTGGGCAATCCGAAACGATACCAGACTGCCACTCCCATGGCGAGGTGGCAATGTTCTGAATAAAACCATCAATACCGTGTTTAGTTTGGTGCGTTTTTCACCCGCGCCAGCGACAGCCGCTGTAACGCCCAGCTGAGCAGCACCGCCGCCACCGTCAATCCCACCACCAGGCCGATCCAGAAGCCGGACGCCGCCATCGGCTCCGCCGGCGCCCACGGCAGCCACTGTGGCGCCAGCCCCAGCCAGCAACCGATCGGCAAGGCAAAGCCCCAGAACGCCAGCACCTGGATCTGCATCGGCTGGCGCGACACCTTGTAGCCGCGGATCGCGCACGACGCCGCCACCTGGGTGGAATCGGACAACTGGAACAGCGCGGCAAACAGCAGCAGGTGCGAGCAGAGCTGCTGGACGGCCGGATCGGACGTGTACGCGCGCGCGATCTGGTCGCGGAAGACGACGATGAACGCGGCCGACAGCACCGCAAACGCCAGCGACATCCACACGCCCACCCAAGAAATAAACCGCGCCCGCGCCGGCTCGCCTTCGCCCATGGCCTGCCCCACGCGGGTGATCAGCGCGATGCCAAAACTGAGCGGCACCATGAACACCAGCGACGTAAAATTGAGGGCGATCTGGTGCGCCGAAATCTGCACCACGCCATAGCGCGCCACCAGCAGGCTTACCGCGCCGAATGCGCTCACCTCGGCAAAATAGCTGATGCCGATCGGCACACCCAGGCGCAGCATCGAGCGGATCTCGGGCCAGTGCGGCGCTTTCCAGTGCCCGAACGGATACGTGGCGCGGTAGGCCGGCGCGTACTTGATCCACGCCAGCATGGCAAACAGCATCAGCCACATGGCCAGCGCGGTGGACACGGCGCACCCGACACCGCCCAACTGCGGCATGCCCCAGTTGCCGAACACCAGCAGCCAGTTGACGAACACGTTCACGCCCAGTCCGAGGATGGCAATGACCATCACCGGCCGCGTCTCGTTGATGCTGGTGCTGTAGCCGTACAGCGCGCGGTACGCGGCAAACGGCGGCAAGCCGAGGCTGATGATGTGGACGAACAGCTCGGCCTGGTGCTGGACATGCGGCGTCAGGTATAAATGGTCGAACAGCAGGGTGGCGATATTGGCCAGTACCATGGCAATTACGCCCACGCCCAGCGACTTCCACAGCGCCTGGCGCACCGTGTGCGGCACCCGCGCCAGGTTGCCGGCGCCGATGTCGTGCGCCACGATGCTGTTAATCGCCATCATGGTGCCGCTCACGGTGACCAGGATGATCGACCAGATCGATGCCCCCAGCGACACGGCGGCCAGTTCGTCGGCGCTGGTGTGGCCGGTCATGGCCACGTCGGCCACGCCCATGCCCACCGTGGCCAGCTGGCCGATTAGCATGGGCCATGCCAGCTTCCACATGGCGGCCGCTTCGGTGCGGATATTCGAGACGGTAAACGTGTGCGGCATCGGTAATGGCAAAATGGCAAAAAGCAGGATTCTACCGCCTGCGCCGCCGATTCGTTGCAATTGGTTGCAATTGGCTGTCGGCGCAGCGCCAGCCTCGGGCGTTATTAACCTGTTCGCAAACTTGACCGTATCTTATCCCTTGAAAATCATGAAAAAATTCTTATCTATCCTGGCGTTCGCGGGTTCGGCGCTGGCATCCCTGGCAGCCCATGCGGGTGAAATCACCTTGTTTACCGACGATTATTTCCGTGGACCGTCGGTGACGCTGCGCGATACTGCACCGGACCTGGTGCGTTTCGGCTTTAACGACCGTGCTTCCAGCGTAAGGGTGAGGTCGGGCACGTGGGAGTTGTGCGAACATGCAGGATTCGGCGGCCAATGCCGGGTTTTGCGGCGCGGCGACTACGGCCAGCTTAGCGGCTTCAACTACGTGGTGTCGTCGGTGCGCGAGCTCGACGACCGCGATGGCCGTGACGATCGCGACCATCGTGGTCCGGGCCGTGGCGACGCCGGTGACCGGGGTGACCGGGGCGGCTGGGGCGGTGGCCGCGGCGACCGCCGCGACGATGCGGTCACGCTGTTCGAGCAGGCCGATTTCCATGGCCGCCGGGTAGGCGTGGAGCGCGACGTGCGCACCCTGGACGACTACGATTTCAACGAACGTGCCGGCTCCATCGTCATCAGCGAAGGCGTCTGGCAGGCGTGCGAGCATGCCGATTATCGCGGCCGCTGCATCACGCTGAGCCCCGGCCGTTACGACCGTCTCGACCGCATGAACAATATGATCTCTTCGCTGCGCAGGGTGCGCTGAGCAGCGGCCTCAATCGTGCTGGCCTCCGCCGCTTTTGGGGTAGACTGGCGGAGGTAGCGACAGCGAGGAACGACTGTGGAATACAAGGATTATTATCAGACCCTGGGCGTGGCCAAAACCGCGTCTGACGACGACATCAAGAAAGCGTATCGCAAGCTGGTCCGCAAGTACCATCCGGACGTCAGCAAGGAACCGGATGCGCAGAAGAAAACCCAGGAACTGAACGAGGCCTACGGCGTGCTGGGCGATGCCGAAAAGCGCACCGCTTACGATGAACTGGGTCGTGGCCAGCAGTACCGCGCGGGCCAGCAATTCCGCCCGCCGCCCGGCTGGGGCGCCGGCGGTGCGGGCGGCCAGGGCGGCGGCGGCTTCGGCAACGGCGGCGATCCTGGCGACTTCTTCTCCGACCTGTTTGCCAACTTCGGCAACGGTGGGGGGCGCCGGCGCCAGGCCTATCAGCCGCAAAAGGGCGACGACAGCCATGCCACCATCACCATCGATCTGGCCGATGCGTTCCATGGCGCCACCCGCCAGATCAGCCTGATGGTTGCCGAGCGCGACCAGCACGATCGCATCCACACGCGCGAACGCACGCTCAGCGTCAACATACCGAAAGGCGTGACGTCCGGCCAGCAATTGCGGCTGTCGGGCCAGGGCCAGAACGGCGAGGCCGGGCCGGGCGACCTGTACCTGGAAATCCAGTTCAGCCCCCATGCCCGTTATCGTATCGATGGGCGCGATGTGTACCAGACGGTGCCGGTGGCGCCGTGGGAAATGGCGCTGGGCGGCGAAATCGAAGTGACCACGCCGTCGGGCAAGGTCCATGTGACGGTGCCGGCCGGTTCGCAAACGGGACGCAAGCTGCGCCTGCGCGGGCGCGGCATTCCGGGCAAGGAGGCCGGCGATCTGTACCTGCTGCTGGAAGTGGCGCTGCCGCCGGCCACCACCGATCAAGCAAAGCAACTGTATCAGCAGATGGCGCGCGACCTGGCTTTTAATCCGCGCGCGGGAGGATGACCATGGCAACAGCAATCATTCCGGACACCACGGTCGTGACGGCCGTGGTAATCGACGAAGTGGCATTGACGCTCGAAGAACTGGCGCACGCGTGCGCCGTCGAGCCGGACTGGGTAGTACAACGCGTGCGCACCGGCGTGCTGCTCGACGCCGCGCCCGACAATCATGTCGCCTGGCGCTTTACCAGCACCGACCTGGTGCGGGCGCGCCGCCTGTGCCAGATCGAACGCGACTTCGAGGCCAACGACGACGTGGCCGCGCTGGTGGTGGATTTGTCGGAGGAAATCTGGCGGCTGCGCCAGAAGCTCAACGCTGCCGGAGTGAAATAGGGGCCGGCGCTGCAACACCGGGCGGCGTATCCGCCATCGGCGGCAGCGGCCCGCGCTGGGCGCTGGCGTCGCTGTCGCCCAGCCGGTACACGTGGCCCGGCACCTCTTGCGCGTGATACGGCGGTGGCGCATGCGCAGGCACGTCGTGACCGGCGTGTTCGAGGTCGAGAAATTGCTGCATCAGCCAGCGCGTGGCCGGTCCCGGTTCTTCGTCGCCACGGCGGATCACGTACAGCGGGAAGCTGAACGAGCTGCCCTCGCTCACGTCGAGTTGCACCAGGCGGCCCGCATCGAGATCCCACTGGACGAATTCCACCGGCATATTGCCCCAGCCGATGCCGCTGCGCAGCAGCGCGTGCTTGGAGCTGAGGTCGCCCAGGCGCCAGTCGCGTAGCGCCATCACGCCGAAGTCCTGCCCCCGGGTTAGCGTGCTGCGGTCGGTGAGCACCAGTTGCGTGTGCTCGCGCAGCACCGCGCTGGGAATCTTGCCCGCGATCTGTGCCAGCGGATGCTCGGGGGCCGCCACCGGCACCATGGTCACGTAACCGCAACTCTGGCGCTCGATGGTATCGGGCGTACCCGGCATCCAGCCACTGACGCCGATCTTGCACGTGCCCTCCATCACCAGTTGCGTGACCGCGCCCAGCGCCTCGGTGCGCAACCGCATCGAGACGGTGGGAAATTCCTTCTGGAACGCGTGCAGGATGCGCACCAGCTTGCAAGTGGAAAACATCACATCGACCACCAGCGACACTTCCGCCTCCAGCCCCGACGACAGCGCCCGCGCCCGCGCCCGCATGCCATCGACCTTGAGCGAGACGGCGCGGGCGTCCGCCAGCAGCGCCTTGCCGGCCTCGGTCAGCACCGGCTTGCGCTTGCTGCGATCGAGCAGCTCGATATTCAGCTGCTCTTCCAGGTTGCCGATGGTGTAGCTGATCACCGACTGGGTACGGTGCAGCGCTCGCGCCGCGTGGGCGAAGCCGCCATGGTCGATGACGGCGATAAACACCCGTAGCTGGTCGAGGGAGGGGAGGCCGGGGTCGCGCATGAGGTGTCCTTCCGTGCAGTATCGATATTATCGATACATATCATTTAAATTTAGCGTATTTCCTCGATACTAAACCCGTTCTATGATGCATGCAACTAACCACTTACTGGAGCTCATCATGGCAACCTTACTTCATATCGATAGCAGTGTTCGTCAAACCGGTTCGCTGTCGCGCCAGCTGAGCGGCGAATTCGTGGCCAAATGGCAAGCAGCCAACGCGTCGGGCACCGTCGTGCGCCGCGACGTGGTCGCCAACCCGCTGCCGCACCTGAGCGAACAACTGATCGGCGCGTATTTCACGCCAGCCGAGCAGCGCAATGCCGACCAGGCCTACACCATCAAAACGTCCGACGCGCTGGTCGATGAGCTGATCGCCGCCGACACCATCGTCATCGGCGCGCCGATGTACAACTTCGGCATCGGTTCGGGCCTGAAAGCCTGGATCGACCACGTCGCCCGCGCCGGCCGCACGTTCCAGTACGGCGCCAACGGCCCCGAAGGCCTGCTGAAAGACAAAAAAGTCGTGGTATTCGTTGCCAGCGGCGGCGTGTACAGCGCCGGTCCTGCAGCGTCGTACGACCACGTCACCACCTATCTGCGCGCCGTGCTGGGCTTCCTGGGCCTGACCGACGTCACTTTCGTGGTGGCCGAAGGCGTGGCGATGGGCGAAGAAGCGGTGGCGGCTGCGCTGGCCAAGGGCCGTGCCGGTATCGACGCCGTCGCCGTGTAATGGTATAAAAACGGTATAAATTATTTGTATCATCGAAGCCCCGCATGCGGGGCTTCGTCGTTTTATGTCGTGCTGCGCTATGATGACGGGACCAGTCCCCCGGAGCCACCGCATGAAGCGCAATCTGCACCTGTTGATCATCGACCCGCAAAACGATTTTTGCGACTTGCCGGCCAACTACCGGCCGATCCACCCCGTCACGGGCGAGCTGCACGCGCCGGCACTGCCGGTGCCCGGCGCCCATGCCGACATGCAGCGGCTCGCCAGCCTGATCAACCGCGGCCGCGACGGCATTTCCGCCATCAGCATCACGCTCGACTCGCACCACCGCTTCGATATCGCCCACCCCACGTTCTGGATCGGCCAGGATGGCCAGCTGGTGGCGCCGTTCACGGAAATTACCGCTGCCCAGGTGCGCGCCAGCCAATACCTGCCGCGCGACCCGGCCGGTCTGGCGCGCGCGCTGAACTACCTCGACCGGCTGGAAGCGGCCGGCCGCTACCGCCTGATGGTCTGGCCCATCCACTGCGAAATAGGCACCTGGGGCAACAACGTGCACGACGATGTGCGCACCGCGTACAACACCTGGGAAGACGGTTCGCTGGGCCTGGCCGCCAAGCTGGCCAAGGGTTCCAACCCGTGGACCGAGCACTATTCCGCCGTGATGGCCGAAGTGCCGTACGACGACGATCCCGCCACCGGCTTCAACACCGCGTTCGTGGACAGCCTGGCCGGCGCCCACACCGTGTACGTGGCGGGCGAGGCTGGCAGTCACTGCGTGAAGGCGACAGTGGAGCACATTGTCGATTATCCGGGTTTCGATGCATCGAGGCTGGTGCTGGTCACCGATTGCATCAGCCCGGTGACCGGTTTCGACGACCAGTACCAGCGCTTCCTGCAGGCGATGGCCGTGCGCGGCGTGCGGCTGATGCAGTCGAACGACGTGCTGGCCGAGCTGCTGGCCAACGCCGGCCACCAGGATGGCGTAAGATCATGGGCATAAGCAATTTGGAGACTCAATGAAGCAGCCCATCGTCCGCAGTCTGCTGGAGACCGATTTATATAAATTCACCATGTGGCAAGCGCTGCTGCACGGCCATCCGAACGCCCACACCGAATACGAATTTGTCTGCCGTAACACTCCCGCCTACCCGCTGACGGAACTGATCGAGGAAGTCGAGCGCGAGCTCGACCACCTGTGCTCGATGAGTTTTCGCGACGAAGAACTCGATTTTCTGCGCTCGCTGCGCTACGTGAAAAGCGACTTCGTCGACTTTTTGACAGTGTTTCGCTTCCAGCGCAAATTCATCGACGTCTCTGCCGTGGGCGAGACGCTGGTGATCCACGCTGCCGGGCCGCAGGTACACGTGATGGGATTCGAGATCTACGTGCTGTACATCGTCAACGAACTGTATTTCCGCCGCTTCGACCAGCAGGCTGCGATGGCCGAAGGGCGCCAGCGGCTGGCCGCCAAGATCGCACTGTTAAAAGCGTTCGGCGCGGAAGAGCCGCAGCGCCTGAACCCGTTCGAGTTTTCCGACTTCGGCGTACGGCGCCGCTTTTCCGGCGCCTGGCACGACGAAGTGGTGCAGCGCCTGTCGCGCGAGGTGCCCGAGTATTTCAAGGGCACGTCCAACGTCTACCAGGCCATGCGCTTCAACCTGGTGCCGATCGGTACCATGGCGCACGAGTACATGCAGTCGTTCCAGGCCTTCGGCGTGCGGTTGCGCGATTTTCAGAAAGCGTCGCTGGAAGCGTGGGTGCAGGAATTCCGTGGCGACCTCGGCATTGCACTGACCGACGTGGTGGGCATGGATGCATTCCTGGAAGATTTCGACCTGTATTTCGCCAAGCTGTTCGATGGCTTGCGCCACGATTCGGGCGATCCCGTGGTGTGGGGCGAAAAAGCGCTGGCCCATTACGCCGCGCTGCGCATCGACGCCAAGACCAAGCGGCTGGTGTTTTCAGACGGCCTGAACCTGGAAAAAGCGATTGCGCTGTACCGCCACTTTGCCGACCGCATCATGGCGGGCTTCGGCATCGGCACGCACCTGACCAACGACGTGGGACTGCAGCCGCTGAACATCGTGATGAAACTGGTGGCCTGCAACGGCCAGTCGGTGGCCAAGCTGTCGGACTCGCCCGGCAAAACCGTGTGCAAGGACGAGACCTTCCTGGCCTACCTGCGCCAGGTGTTCAACCACCCCGCCTGACGGCAGGGTGTAGGCTGGAACGTCAGGCCGAGCGCGCGCCGAAGCCGGCCAGCACGGTATCTGCCTGCTCGACCTGGTCGTCATCGTAGATGTCGATGGTGAGCATGGCGCCGGTACGCTCGCGCGCATGTTCGGCCGCCTCGGGGCCGCCCGGGGTGAGGTTGTCGAACAGGTGGCTGACGGTGCTGGTGGCGCCGTTTTGCGGTAATGGCTTGTGGCGCGTGAGCGTCACGCTGGCTGGTGGAAAACCCTTGGCCAGCAGGGCGCTGCGGGCGCTTTCGGCGTCCGTGACTTCCGTAAAGTTGCGGTGGATGGTACGTGTCATGTTGGCCTCCATATTGTTGTGATGACGTACAGTCATTGTGCCTGAAGTTACCGGTTCATGTCTGTGCGTCCAGCGCGGCTGGCGTGCGCAGGATAAACCGCAGCGCCTGGCGCGCCAGTTGCGGCACGTCGGCCCCGGCATCGGGCTTGTACCACTGCACCGTCCAGTTCAGTGCGCCGAAAATCAGCAGGCGGTCGAATTCGGACGGCATCACCCAGGCGCCGGAACGGTGCAGCGCCATGATGGCGCGGTCCCACACGGCCTCGTACCGGTCTTTCAGCGCCACCACGCGCGAGCGCGACGGTTCATCGAGCGAGCGCCATTCGTACAGCAGCACGGCAAGGTAATGGTGGTCGGGCGCCAGCAGCGTATGCAGGTGAGCCTCCACCAGCAGCCCGAGGATCTGGCAGGGCGGCAGCGGCATTTGGCCGATGCGTTCGACCTCGGCCAGCGCATGTTCCATGCCGTGTTCCATGATCGCCGCCAGGATATCCTGCTTCGACTTGAAATGATAAAACCAGCTGCCGGCCTGGACGCCAGCGGCCGCCGCGATGTCGCGCACGGTAGTATTTTCATAGCCCTTGGTGCGGAACAGCACGGCCGACTTCTCGATCAGCTCGGCGCGCAAACCGCCGCCTTCCCCCTTGAGTGGACGGCCGCGTTTTTTCGGGCGGGGAGCGTCGATGACGTCGGGGGCTGGCATGGCGGCAGGATCGGTCGGGGAGTGGCGTTACCGTTGATTCTAATGCAGGCAATCACGCTTCAATCAATAATCGGCGTGAAATTGACGCTTTTGAGTTGGAAGTCGATCAGTTTTTGTTGCGTTGCAACAGCCAACTGCGGGGCGAGGCGGAATCAGGTGCTGGTCCTGGTGCCGCGGGAAGATGGTGCCGGTATATTTCCCGACCGCCGGCGCCGGTAGAAGCGCCGTTGCGGGCGCTAATAAGTCGTTCTATGTGAGAACTGCAGCCATCATAGCGGCCGATTGTGACGGGCGTTTGACGTCAAACGTGTCTTCCGTGCGTGAACCGGCAAAGTGGAGTAGAATCACAACTCTGTGGGGACGACCTGGTTTCGACGTGGGTTGCAAAGCAGAGCAGGGCATACCGAGGGCGGGCTACCTCGTAAATACAACCTGAAAAAACTTAACTGCAAACGATAACTCGTACGCACTGGCAGCTTAATTGCTGTTAGCTCCACAACACCTCGTCCCTGGGGTGGGCCGTTAAAAGCTGTGGAGTCATTTACAGGGACTCGCGCTGTGAGGGGTCACTTCAATCCGCGCTAAATCTAAGGTGAATCGCTAGTCCAAAACGTGCACGTCCGTGTTGTACTGGTTAAATTAAATGATAGTGCTAAGTATGTAGAACTGTCTGTGGAGTGCTTGCGGACGCGGGTTCGATTCCCGCCGTCTCCACCATTTATTCGTTTCAAGCAGGCTCAGCAAGACCTAAAAAACCCGCCCCGTGCGGGTTTTTCTCTATGGGGGCCAATCCAGCACGGTTTCATTGCGTCCAGTGACAGCCGGTGGGGTACGGGGTACTTTTCCGGGGGTATCCGGGGGTACCCGGTTTGAGAAACCCCAGCCGTGCCTCATCAGGCTTTACGCCGCCGGCTGCGTTGGGTTCTGCCATGCGGACCCAGCCTGATACATCTCAAACCATGTCGGGAACCATTGGCTTAAAGCCTATCTCCAAGGTGTTCAAAATGGAGGTGTGCCATGACCCTGACCGATACCAAGATCAAAAGCGCTAAGCCTGCCGAGAAGCCGTACAAGCTGTACGACGAGCGTGGGCTGTTCCTGCTTGTCGTCCCAACCGGTGGCAAGCGCTGGCGTTTCAAATACCGCTTCGACGACAAGGAAAAGTTGCTGGCCCTCGGCACCTACCCCGATGTTGGATTGAAGGACGCCAGGGAAGGGCGGGACGCGGCGCGCAAGCTTGTCGCGCAGTCAATTGATCCAGGTCTCCAGCGCCGAGCGCAAAAAGCGGCAAAGCAAGAGCAGCTTGCCGACAGCTTCGAACTGGTTGCGCGGGAGTGGCATGCCAAGTTCTCGCCGACCTGGGCCGAGAACCATGGTGGCCGCATCCTGAGCCGCCTGGAGCGCGACATTTTTCCGTGGGTAGGCAGCAAGTCGATGTCGGACATTTCTGCCCCCGACCTGCTGTCTGCCGCCCGCCGCATCGAGAAGCGCGGGGCGCTCGAAACGGCCCACAGGGCGCTTGCCAACTGCGGGCAGGTGTTCCGCTATGCCGTGGCCACCGGACGCGCCCAGCGCGATCCTACGGGCGACTTGCGCGGCGCTTTGGCACCGGTGAGAGGCGAACATTTTTCGGCCGTCACCGACCCGGCCAAGGTCGGAGCGCTGCTCAAGACGTTTGACCGTTACGAAGGTTCCATGATCGTCTCGTGCGCGCTGCGCCTGGCGCCGCTGGTGTTCGTGCGCCCCGGCGAACTACGCAAGGCCAAGTGGGCCGAAATCGACCTGGAGGCGGCGGAATGGCGCTTTCTTGTGACGAAGACGAAAACCCAGCACATCGTGCCGCTGTCCACGCAAGCGATGGTGATCCTGCGGGAGGTCCATGCACGGACCGGTGATAGCACCTATGTTTTCCCGAGCGCCAGGACGAACGACCGCCCGATGAGCGACAACGCAATTCTGGCGGCGATGCGCCGCATGGGAATCGAGAAAGACGAGATGAGCGGCCACGGCTTCCGCGCCATGGCGCGCACGATCCTTGACGAGGTGCTGGGCGCTCGCCCGGACCTGATCGAGCACCAGCTGGCGCACGCGGTGAAAGACCCCAACGGCCGGGCCTACAACCGCACCGCACACTTGCCCGAGCGCAGAAAGATGATGCAGCAGTGGTCCGACTACCTCGACAGTTTGAAAGGGGGTAGCGACCCGCCCAGCGCTCGGCTGTAGGCATCGTCCCGTTCGAAAAGCAAGATCAGCCATGGCGCCGCCAGCGTCGCGCAGTTATGCGTGTGAACGAGTGGCGTGTATCCGTTGTGCCACCCAGCCTTCAACCTCGTGCTTTATCCATGCCCGCGCCCGCCCACCAATGGCGACCGGCGCCGGGAAGTGGCCTTGCTGGATCAGGTGGTAAATGCTGCTGCGCGACAGACCGCAGATCGCCTTTACCTCGGGCATACGCACCAGCCGCAGGCCACCCTGGCGGGACACTGCTCGCCGTTCTGCGGCAGGCGCTGCTAGGCCGGAAATCCTGGCCTCGCTGAGAACTGGGCGCCGTGGTGCTGCCTGCTTGTCCTCGATCACCGCCAGCACCAGTCCCGGCCGCAGCGCCGTTATGGATTGCAAAGTTCGATTGCTCATCATTGTCTCCCAAGCAGAGCGCGGTTGCCGCGCAATCGGTATGTCGAAACGAATGCTTGAAGTATGAGCCAGCCCTCGCAGCGTGCCCATCGAAAAACGAAGCAAATATCGAATAGATCAAAGCGGGCAGGGCGCTTGGTTTCCGACCATTATCCGCTGAAGGGGGGCTGCGGCTTTTTTAGCGGGTAAATTCCCCCGGTCGCCGACCTCGGTGCCGATGTAGGCGGTGGCGTGACCTCCATGGTCGGCGATAGTCGAGCGATGCCTGCTTAGCGTCGGGGGCATCTACGGTGCTTCCGTCGCCAGCGACAACGTTCCTGACAGGCGACGCACGCGACATGGTTAGCCTTGCTGAGCAATGGTCGGTGCGGCGATGGCCGCGTTCATCGTCGGATTGCCCGCACGCGCATGGAACACACGCATCCCCAAGGTCGGTAGCTCCCAGTAAGTCGTCTCTGGCGTGAAAGAAAGGTAGTGCATTGGTGGCGGTAGCCACCTGGCCTCGCAGAGCAGGATTCCGTTGAGCACGAAGTGCGAATAAGGAGTTGTGATGTAGGCCTACACGCTCGCGTGTAGGCCTACATCACCTATCCTGCCCGGCTCCTCGAACCGATTGATTCACGAATCAGTCCGGTAGCCGGATCGGTTTGAGCGCGGTTTGAGCAGGGTTTGAGCAGGGTTTGGGCAGGGTTTGGCCGAAACTGAATTGTCACGACCATCGGCCGGGATTTCATAAACCTTCCAGCGATTCGTATTTGCCACCATAACTTGGTCGCTCGGCCAGCAGCATGTTGTGCGCGGCTGCACTGGATGCATGAGTCCAACGAGATGGTGCGAATCCTTTGTGAGAATTTGTGATTTTTCCAAGTGGAAAATCTGATATTGTTGGCTCTTTGCGGCCAATTGCGGTCGTTCAGAAGAATGGAAGTCGTTTATGCATCGTAGTACGTTAGCGTGGATGCCGTTGTTGCTTTTAATAGCCTGCCTCTGTATTCCAGATTCATATTGGTGTTCGCCGATAAATCAAGGCGGCAAAGAACTGGCGTGAGGATATGATTACGCTAGACCGGTAGTTAAAACCACTATACCTCTATTGCAGCTCGTGAGCGTTTGTGCTTTTATTGCAACTGCTTGGCATGCTACTCAACGAAGACTATCAGTGTTGGGGCCTGCCGGGTTGAGTGTATCAGCCATACTGATTGGATTGATGGTGCTAGTAAAGCTTCGGTACGGCTTCGACGATGCACCATGACGCGCCGATAACGGCCTCAAGCAGTCAGTTCCCTACATCGCAAAATTTCTACAGTGAGCATTGAAAATATGGAAGAAACACGGTGCTCCTGAAAAATTTTGGCCTGTATTTCGTGGGGTTATTCATTCTTATCCCCACCACATTGGTGACAGTCGTATTTGCACCAATGGGTGCTGTGTACGCCTTGGCTATGCTTGTTGAGCGTCAGTTCGGAACGGCAGCCATCTTGTTGGCCGTGATTACGTTTGGCTCTGCTGGTGTGATATCGATGTGGATTCTGTGTATTCACTTCAAAAATGACACGGGAAAGTCGCTATCTGCGTTAATTCACTGTGTGGCGCTCCTGTGTGGCTCAGCGGTATCAATCTGGTTCGTAATTTACTCTGGGGGCACTCTTATGTTTCGGCTTCTTTTTTTCGGCTGGCCCGTGTTGGGTTCCTTGTATTTCTCGGTGCGGTTGTCAGTTTATTGCAAAAACCTTCCTAGATAGCTATGTGCGCTTGGAGCGACAACGGCATGTCGGGGCAGATCATGATGTTTTCGCAACGGCAACATGCTATGCTGGCGCGACCGGCGGAGAACGGCCAACAACAGCCGGTAAACTTGCAGCGAGTTGACGCAAAATTGCATGCACGAGTACATTTCGATACACTGTATAAATACCCAGTATGCAATTTGCCAATGCAAAGTCTCATGCGACGAAACGGTTCCACTCCTCAGAATAAGCAACGCAACGCAGCAGCAACGGAAGCTACCCCATGACAGAACTGAACAATTATCTCAAGAAACATTTCCTTACCGAGGTGCAGCTGGCCAGCGCAAGTGCTATGCGTATCGATGAAATCGATGCTCTAATTCATAATCGACTGGTTCCCGCACCATCGTATGTGGTCACCAATACGGGAAACGTATGTTCCTTTGTGTTCGGCGAGATGACCGCACCCGGCTCCACGCCCGGCCGTTACTTCCGTCCATCGCAGCTGTTTTGGATCGATCGAGCACGCCACGCCATCGCAGGCGGGGCTGCAGAAAACATTGAGGCCAGCTTGAAGGCGCAGTTCACACTCAACTTCGCCACGGCACTCGCAACTCTTAATCTTTCCACCTGGCGTTTGCGTGACAGCTTCGGCGACGATGGTGCGCCGATTGACGACGGTCTACGCGCACGCACCGATGCTGCGTGGGAGTATTTTTTGAACGGGACATATGCCTTGTGCGTTGCCAATCCAATATCCGAGGCGCACATCGCTTACAAGGAAGTGCTGCAGGAAAAACTCACACAGATTAGTGATAACGGGAGTAAAACGATGTTCTCGCCGCAGTTGGCCCAGACGACGCACGATTTGATCGACGCCTATGCGGCAGCGTCCATGCCCTTCTCCCCCGTTGAGTATTCGTCGAGCAGCCGCAAGCGACTGGTCGATGACCTCCTGGTAAACATCCGCGCATCGGCCGCCGCAGCTTAAATTCTGTGGTCTGGAGCTCTAGAGGACGGGAAAGTTTGCCGCGTCTGGGCATTAGCAGCCAGACGCAACAGGCTGCAACCGGCCAGAAGCGGACCTTTCTATCAGAAAAATTTGACGCCGAATCTCATGAGCATCGTATCGATCAAAAACCGCGCTAGGAAAGGCACGCTTGAAGTTGAGCACCTGCTAAAGGAAGCGGCCCATCC